>Ga0208592_1000478_pt1 | contig 11136 bp, 9 predicted proteins | sample LakMenE18May10ns_FD_150712 | JGI IMG/M metagenome (GOLD analysis project Ga0208592, IMG submission 150712) | Freshwater microbial communities from Lake Mendota, WI - 18MAY2010 deep hole epilimnion ns (SPAdes) | ecosystem: Environmental > Aquatic > Freshwater > Lentic | place: Lake Mendota...
CGATAGGGAATATCGGAGGCTACAAGAAGTTCTGTGAGCCGCGAACGCTCACCCATTGACCACTCATCGAGTTCATACTCGGTGATTTCTTCATCGGTTGCTTCGTTCAATTGCAAACGACGAGATTCGCGCTGTGAAGAATTTCCTTCTTGAGTTCCTACACCCAATTCCTGTTCGAGTGCATCGAGCATTGCATCGGCAATGTCTTCGAGTTCACCAGGAACAACTACTTCATCGCCAACCCAAGCGTGGGGAATTTCTGCTTCGGCAAACATTTCAGCAACTGCAGCACGCTGGTCGATATTCCATTGCGACAGGTCGTAATGGACACTCTCGGCATCGGGGTCAAGTGGGTTCCATTCAGACATAACTGCACGTTACAACGTAAAGATGAACTCACCAATCAGTTCGTATTCGCGTAGTTGATGGTGGCGCAAGCGAAAACCGTGTCCTTCGCCTTCCATAATGTGCAAGGCAACCTGTCCACCTGCTTTACGTAAGGCTTGGGCAAGAGTCACACTGTGATTCATTGGCACTGAAGTATCGAGATCGCCATGCAAGAGCAGCACTTTTACCTGTGCCAGTGTCTCTACTTTGCTCAGTGGCGAGCGTTGCGCGTATAACGTTTCGTTCTCGGGTGAGTCGCCCACCAACACCGCAATGGAATGTTGCTCGTAGTACCACGAATGTTCTGCAGAATCAGCAAGGTCGACAACTGGGTACAACGCAATGACCCCCGCACATATTTCTGGGGCCGTACCAGCAGCGTTCAATGCAGCAAAACCACCTGCCGAACCCCCCATCACAAAAGTGTTGTTGGGCTGTGCCCACCCGTTGAGGTGTGCATGTTGCACTGCGGCAATGAGGTCGGCGGTGTCGAACTCACCCCAATGACCATTGAGCGACTGTTGAAAGTGACGTCCATGACCCGAGGTGCCGCGATGGTCGACAATCATCACGCGCACGCCACGACCTACCCAATACGCAACGCGTGCCATGAATGTGACCTGCCACTGATCGGTTGGCCCGCCATGCACCCACACAATGAGTGGCTGCTCAGATGTTTCGCTGCCCACAGGTGAATACAAGCGGTACGGAATGTTGTAGTTGCCACATTCCACAGCACCCAAAGTTGGCTCGACAAGTTGATACTGCGACCACGCACCACCACTGCTGTCTACTTCACTTGTGGCAAGTATTTCTCGTTCAAAAGTTTGCGCAGCGTATTGCACCACTTGTGTTGGGGTCACCGCACCCGTGCGCAAGGCGAGAATGCCCGCACTTCCCCACTGCAACGAACCATGCACGCCATGACCAAGCGAGCGCATCTCGCCCGATGCCACACTCACCACAACGATGTCACCAAAACCTGCAAGGTTGCGCGCAATAGCAATTTCTGTGCCATCGGGCGACCAACACCATGTGTGTGCACCCATTCCCCATTGCGGGTTGCCACATTCCACTTGCTCACTTGCCGCAAGAAGCGCCACAAGCTCTCCGTCAACAACGCGATACGGCTGTAGCCACCCGTTCACATCGCTCAACACACCCATTTCGCCTTGTGCAGAAAATTGCACTTGTTGAAACGACACGCCGGGGCGATGCAACACCACATGTGCTTTGCGTTGCGCAATGTGCGCCGACCAAATGTCAGATTCATCCCACGGCATGTGCGGCTGTGACCATGCTTGCCAAAACAACTCATCGCCGTTCCACACGGGGTCGAACACGAAAGCGTGAGGCTGTGTAATAACATACTCTTCACCCGTTGCACGATGCACCACAACGAGCTCGCAGAGGTTCTGCACGCATGCCACCCATTCACCATTCGGCGAGACGGCAACTCCGAAGCGAGAAGCATCAACAGGAGCTTGCGTGTCGACACGACATGCACTTGTTGCCCCGCGAGCGGCTTCCCATAGCCCGCCAGTTTTCGCCGCGTACACCACACCAGAACCATCGGGCAGCCACTGAAAACATCCGCCACCAAAACCACGAGTCACACTGGGTGCTGGCTCGAGTGGCCAGGCCACTTCAGCACCGCCTGACACCGCAATAGTGCACAGCTCTCCTTTTCCCTGCTGGCTTGCCCCAAACACCAGCACATCGCCTGCGGGGCCTGCCTGAGGCTCAGACAGGTCGCGGGAATCGAGACAGCGTTCAAGGGGAACTGCGGAAATCTTCACGGGCATTAGTCCGAGGGTAGCGCCGGCACTACGGTAGGGGGTGATGAACGAACGACGCCCGCAAAAGCCAGAACGCAACCTCGCCATGGAACTCGTCAGAGTCACCGAATCTGCAGCCCTCGCCGCTGCACGTTGGGTGGGTCGTGGCGATAAGAACGGGGCCGATGCCGCCGCCGTCGACGCCATGCGCACCGTACTCACCACCGTTCCGATGGACGGCATTGTTGTGATTGGTGAAGGTGAAAAAGATGAAGCACCAATGCTCTACAACGGAGAAAACGTTGGGGATGGCACTCAGCCCCGCACCGACGTTGCTGTAGACCCCATCGATGGCACCACACTCACTTCACTCGGTATGGGCAATGCACTATCGGTCATTGCCGTTTCAGAACGCGACACCATGTTCGACCCAGGCCCTTGCATGTACATGGAGAAAATTGTGGTGGGCCCACAAGCAGTTGGTCACATCGATATCACCGCTTCCGCTACTCAAAACATCAAATGGGTTGCCAAAGCAAAAGGCGAATCGGTGCGCGACCTCACCGTCATGATTCTCGATCGCCCGCGCCATGAAGAACTCATTGAAGAAGTGCGCTCCACTGGTGCACGCATCAAGCTCATCAGCGACGGCGACATTTTTGGTGCAATCGCAACATCGTGGCCCGATGCTGGCGTCGACTTGCTCATCGGCATTGGTGGCACCCCCGAAGGCGTGGTGTCGGCAGCAGCATTGAAGTGCATGGGCGGAGAAATTCAGGGTCGTTTGTGGCCACGCAACGAAGAAGAGCGCCAATCGGCTTTGGCAGCTGGATACGACCTGTCTAAAGTACTCACGTCCGACGACCTGGTGAAAGGCGACAACTGTTTCTTCGCAGCAACTGGCGTCACCGACGGAGAATTGCTCCGAGGAGTGCGCTTCGACTCACGAGGGGCCCGCACCCAAAGTTTGGTGATGCGTTCCTTGTCGGGAACCGTTCGGCTCATCGACGCCCAGCATCGCCTTGACAAATTGTCTACTTACGCCTCAGTCGATTACGCCTAGTTTTTAGGCTTAAGTGCCCAAGTTGGCACGTAAACAACTAGGGTAAACAGCCGTGGGTTCAGACCAGACAGCCGGGCCGGAGTCAGTTGACTTTGCCAAACGCCTTGCAGCAGAAAATGCTGCCAAAGCGTCCTCCTCTACTCAACATGCAGCGGAACCCCATGATGAACATGGGCATTCCAAAGCCGGCACCGGAATGCTTGCCCTTGGTGCGCTTGGCGTGGTGTATGGCGACATCGGCACCAGCCCGTTGTATGCACTGAAAGAAACCTTCACCGAGAAGTCGCATACAATGCTCGTTGACAACATCAATGTATACGGCGTGTGTTCACTTGCCTTTTGGGCACTCGTCATCATCATTTCTGTCAAATACCTCTTTCTCGTCATGCGTGCCGACAACCGCGGTGAAGGCGGCATTTTGGCCCTCACTGCACTCGTCATGCCAAAGCGCGGGTCGACAACCGCAAAGGCTGGGTTGCTCGTCGGCCTTGGTGTTTTCGGCACAGCATTGCTTTACGGAGATGGCATTATTACACCAGCTATTTCGGTGTTGAGTGCCGTTGAAGGCCTTGGTGAAGTGTCATCGTCATTCGACAGTTGGGTCATCCCCATTGCCGTTGTTATTTTGCTCGGCCTCTTTTTTGTGCAGAGTCGCGGCACTGGCGCAGTGGGCAAAGTATTCGGGCCCGTCATGGTGATGTGGTTCCTCACGCTTGCTGTGTTGGGCCTTTCTAAAGTGTGGTCGGAGCCTGGCATCATCGCTTCGGTTAACCCGTACTACGCAGTGCAGTACTTCACGCACGAAACGAGCCGTGCGTTTTTATCACTCGGATCCATTTTCCTTGTGGTCACTGGCGGTGAAGCGTTGTATGCCGACATGGGTCACTTCGGCCGTAAGCCCATCACCGTGGGTTGGTATGCCATTGTGCTTCCTGCGCTCTTGTTGAACTACTGGGGCCAAGGCGCGTTCCTCTTGCAAAACCCTGAAGCAATTGAAAGCGTCTTTTTCCGCATGGCACCAGAGCCGCTGCTTTTGCCTTTGGTGATTCTTGCCACCTGCGCCACCATCATTGCGTCACAGGCACTCATCTCGGGCGTGTTCTCTCTCACCGCGCAAGCCGTGCAGCTTGACTATCTGCCACGTATTCAAATTCGCCACACATCGTCAAGTCATTCGGGGCAAATCTATGTTCCACTCGTGAACTGGGCTCTGATGGTTGCCTGCATTGGTCTTGTTCTCGGGTTCCGTACTGCATCGAACCTCGCAGCTGCGTATGGAATTGCCGTCACCATGACCATGGTCATCACCACGCTCATCTTTTTCCGCGTCATTACCGACCGCTGGAATTGGAGTCGCACGCGTGGCTTCCTCATCTGCGTGCCGCTGGTAGTCATTGAAATGGGTTTCCTTGGAGCCAACCTCGTCAAGATTCCTCACGGCGGATGGTTTGCGTTAGCAGTGGGTGCCATTTTGATGGTGCAAATGCAAACCTGGCGACGCGGTCGCATATTGGTAGCTGCTCGCATTCACCGCGGTGAACGACCCATCGAAGATGTACTCGATGAAGCCGAGGGTATTAAGCGTGTTACAGGAACAGCCGTATTCATGTTTAAAGACCTGGGTAAAGCTCCCCCAGCTCTGGTGAACAACTTGCGCCACAACAAGGTTTTGCACAACACCACTCTCATCGTTGCTGTCGACACTGCCGATGAACCTCGCGTGTCACCCGAGCAGCGCGCTTCAGTGAAGAAAGTTGCGCCGGGCGTTTTCCAAGTAGAGGTGACTTTCGGCTTCATGGAAGACCCCGATGTTCCGAAGGTACTTGCGGCAATTGTTCACCCTGGTCTTGAATACGACCCAGAAGATGTCACCTATTTCCTTGGTCACGAATCCATCATTGCGGGTAAAGCACCTGGTATGAACCCACTCCAAGAACATCTCTTCGTGTTTTTGAATCGCGGCGCCGACAGTGCAAGCCGCTTTTTCAACTTGCCTACAGAGCGTGTGTTTGAAGTTGGATCACGCGTCGAAATTTAAATTCCGACAATTTTTCCCGAGATGCGCCGCATCACTACACGTGGCACCAGGCGTACCCACATGAGCATGCTCTTGTATTGCGTACCTGGAACAATGAGTGCTTTGCCCTTTGCTGTTCCTGCTAACGCTTCCGATACCACGTTGGCAATATTGAGCCACATGAACTTGGGAATGGAATCAATTTCTGCACCCGTTTGTGCCACTTCTTGAAACTCTGTACGCACAAAGCCAGGGCACAATGCACTCACATGTACGGGGCTCTTGCGTAGTTCTTCATGCAGTGCTTCCGAGAAACTAGTAACGAAAGCTTTTGTTGCGGAATACACCGCCATGCCGGGGCCCGACTGAAAGCTGGCCACGCTCGACACGTTGAGTAAGTACCCACGCTTGCGCTCTTGAAATGCGTGCAGTGCGGCATGTGACAGTTCCACTAATGCCCGAACATTTAAGTCAATTTGCCCGGTGGAGTTGTTGACAGGAACCGAGAGAAATGTTCCCGAGGAACCAAAGCCTGCATTGTTCACCAAGAGATCTACTGGAAGTGTTGGTGAGGCTAAGCGTTGCGCAACACGTGCAATACCCTCTGCTGTGAGCAGGTCGGCAACAAGCACTTCACATGTGCTGTATTGCTCGGCAAGTTGCTCTAAACGGTCTCCGCGACGCGCAACAAGAACACAGGGAATACCAGCACGGCTGAGTTGATGAACAAACTCTTCACCAATACCCGCAGAAGCACCGGTAATGAGTGCTCGCTGAAAAGGCAGGGTCATGAATTAGTGGCCGGCGTTGACGCCAGCAAGGCCACCTGCGGCAGCAAGACGAGCATGCGCACGACGCAAACTGGCCTCGACATCGGTGGAGTGTTCGGTACGCATCTGCTCTTCAGCACGCTCGAGGGCACGCCGTGCACGCTCGATGTCGATCTCGCTACCGAGTTCGGCACCATCGCTCAACACTGTGACGATGTTGTCGGACACTTCAACGAAACCACCGTGAATAGCAAGGTTCATGATGCTGCCATCGGCTAACCACACGCGTGTGTGGTTTTCCGTGAGTGCGCCAAGAAATGCTGTGTGTCCGGGAAGAAACGCAATTTCTCCCCCACCGACGGTGCGGGTGATGACCTGTGTTGCTTCGCCAGAGAACACAACGCGCTCTGGCGAAACAACATCGATACGGAAGCCGGAGGCTTCAGACATTAGGCATTCTCCTGCAAGGTCTTCGCCTTCGCGAGAACCTGCTCAACGCTTCCCACGTTCAAGAAGGCCTGTTCTGGCACTTCGTCGAGTTCGCCGTTGATGAGTGCTTCGAAGCTCTCGACCGTTTCAGCAACTGGAACGTATTCACCAGGAACACCGGTGAAGACTTCAGCAACATAGAACGGCTGCGACAAGAAGCGCTGTACCTTACGAGCACGTGACACGGTTTGGCGGTCTTCTTCAGACAACTCGTCGAGACCAAGGATGGCGATGATGTCTTGAAGTTCCTTGTAGCGCTGCAAGATTTCCTGCACGCGACGAGCAACTTGGTAGTGACGATCGCCAACGGTTTCTGGAGTCAAAATAGATGACGTTGAAGCCAATGGGTCTACAGCTGGGTAAATACCCAACGAAGCGATTTGACGTGACAATTCCGTTGTTGCGTCCAAGAAGGTGAACGTGGTGAACGGAGCTGGGTCGGTGTAGTCGTCGGCAGGAACGTATACAGCTTGCAGCGAGGTGATGGAACGACCACGCGTTGAGGTAATGCGCTCTTGCAACTGACCCATTTCGTCAGCGAGTGTTGGCTGGTAGCCCACAGCTGAAGGCATACGGCCAAGAAGTGTTGATACTTCTGAACCAGCCTGAACGAAACGGAAAATGTTGTCGACGAACAACAACACGTCTTGGTTCTTCACGTCGCGGAAGTACTCGGCCATGGTGAGTGCCGACAAAGCAACGCGCAGGCGCACGCCAGGTGGTTCGTCCATTTGACCGAACACTAAGGCTGCCTTTTCGAACACGCCCGACTCTTCCATTTCCAAACGGAGGTCGGTTCCTTCACGGGTGCGCTCGCCTACGCCGGCGAACACTGATACACCACCGTGCTTTGACGCAACGCGGTTGATCATTTCCGTAATGAGAACGGTCTTACCTACACCAGCACCACCGAACAAGCCGATTTTTCCACCAGCGAGGTATGGGGTGAGAAGGTCGATGACCTTAATGCCAGTTTCGAACATGCGCTTTGATGGCTCAAGGGTGTCGAATGCAGGAGCGGGGCGGTGAATTTCCCAACGCTCGGTGTTTTCAAACTCTTTTGGATCAGCGTCGAGTACGTCGCCCCATACGTTCCATACGTGGCCAAGTGTGCTGTCGCCAACGGGCACTGAGATGCCGCGTCCGGTGTTGCGCACTGGTGTGCCACGTGTGAGACCGTCTGTTGGCTTCATGCACACGGCACGAACACGGCTGTTTCCTAGCTGCTGTGCAACTTCAGCCAAAACGACGTTGGGGGTGCCTTCGATGAGCACGGTGAATTCAAGCGCTGTGTTCAACTCGGGCAATGCGCCACGAGGGAACTCAACGTCGATCACCGGGCCGGCGATGGCAACCACACGACCGTCTTTAAGGTCTGTAGGTGCGTTGTTTGCAGTCATCGTCATGTCAGTTTCTCCTGCTCAGACTCGATCGCTCGATACGAAAGGGTTTTCCATTCCAAACACGCTGGAGATGACAATTGCGTCTTCTCCAGATGATAAGGCTTCTGCTCCACCCACAATTTCCATGATTTCTGTGGTGATGGAGTCTTGACGCGCGCGGTTCATTGTGCGCGAGAGATTTTTGATGAGTTCTTCAGCGTTGTCGGTTGCCGACTTCATTGCGCGCTGACGGAACGCATGCTCAGATGCAGCTGCGTTCAACAGTGCTGCATATACACGTGCTTCTACATAACGTGGCAAAAGAGTGTCGAGGATGCCCTCTGGGTCTGGCTCATACTCATAGTCACCAGCAGCATCGGCTGCGCCATGGTCGCTAGCTTTTGCAGCAGTGAGATCGCCACCCAGCGGTACGAGTGGACGCAAGACCACTTCTTGAGTACCTGCAGAAACAAAGCGGGTGTAGACGAGTTCTACTTTGTCGACTTGACCAGTGAGGAAAAGGTCAACCACGTACTTGCCAATTTCACTGGCATTGGTGTGCCCTGGAGCATCGCTGAAACCAGCAAAGCCCTGACCCAAGTTGTAACCGCGGAAACGAAGGTAACCCTCGGCCTTACGACCAACAGGAACCACGATGTAGTTTTTGCCGGCAGCAAGGTCGGCTTTAATTTCGCCCTCTGTTGCGCGCAATACACCGGTGTTATAACCACCACACAAACCACGGTCGGCGGTGATAGCTACGTAGCACGTTGTTTTTACTTCGGAACGTCCGGCAAGAAACGGTGAGTTACCCACCGCTCCACCAGCCGACAGATGCTTCACAACTTCAGTAATTTTTTCACTGTAGGGGACCGCAGCCGATACGCGTTGTTGTGCTTTCACAATGCGCGAGCCAGCAATGAGCTCCATTGCGCGTGTGATTTTCTTTGTTGCCTGCACTGAGCGAATTCGCCCACGCAGGATGCGTTCCTGACCGCCAGCCATCTACATCACTCCGTTGCGAGGGTCTTTGCGCTCTCAGCTTCGCCAACTTCACCAACATTGGCTGAAGGCTTGGCTGCTGTTGCTACGGACGTTTTGAATTGTGCTTTGAATGCAGTGACGATGTCACCAAGATCTTTTGGCACGTCAGACTTTGGATCTTGACGAATACCAGCGACCATTGCACCATGACGTGCATTCACGTACTCAAGAAGTTCTTTTTCGAAACGACGTACGTCGCCAACTGGCAAGTCGTCGAGGAAACCTTTGGTTCCAGCAAAAATGCTGACCACTTGCTCTTCTACTGCCATTGGGCTGTTGAGCGGTTGCTTCAACAACTCAACCAAGCGATATCCACGCTCGAGTTGTGCTTTTGAAATGGCGTCGAGTTCAGAACCAAACGTTGCAAATGCTTCCAACTCACGGAACTGTGCAAGGTCGAGTTTCAAAGTACCCGACACGCTCTTCATCGACTTGATTTGAGCAGCACCACCTACGCGAGATACCGAGATACCTACGTCTACAGCAGGACGCACACCAGATTTGAAGAGGTTGTCTTGCAAGTACACCTGGCCGTCGGTGATGGAGATCACGTTGGTCGGAATGTATGCCGACACGTCGCCAGCTTTGGTTTCAATGACTGGCAAAGCAGTGAGTGAACCTGCGCCGTTAGCGTCGCTCAATTTCGCAGCGCGCTCAAGCAAGCGGCTGTGGAGGTAGAACACGTCACCTGGGTACGCTTCGCGGCCTGGTGGACGGCGCAACAAGAGTGCCATCTGGCGGTATGCCTCGGCCTGCTTCGACAAGTCGTCGTACACCACAAGTGCGTGCTCGCCATTTTCCATCCAGTGCTGACCAAGTGCGCAACCGGTGTAAGGAGCAAGGTATTTAAACGGTGCTGGCTCTGATGCAGGAGCAGCAACAACAACGGTGTATTCAAGTGCGCCGTACTGACGAAGCGTTTCTACTGTTTGTGCAACAGTGGAACCCTTTTGACCGATAGCTACGTAAATGCACTTCACACCAAGACCGCGCTGGTTGATGATGGTGTCGATTGCGATGGTGGTCTTACCGGTTTTACGGTCACCAATGATGAGCTCGCGCTGTCCACGACCAATGGGGATCATGGCGTCGATTGCCTTGATTCCGGTTTGGAGTGGCTCATGCACGGGCTTGCGACCCATGATGCCAGGAGCTTGAATTTCTACACGACGAATGATGCCGCCAACGATGTCGCCCTTGCCGTCGATGGGCTCGCCCAACGCGTTAATGACACGACCCAACAGTGCGTCGCCAACAGGAACCGACAAGATGCGTCCGGTTGCTTTTACTGGCTGGCCTTCTTCAATGCCATCGGCATCTCCGAGAACTACAGCACCAATGGTGTCTTCGTCGAGGTTCAAAGCGAGACCAACGGTGCCGTCTTCAAACTCGAGCAATTCGTTTACTGCGCAATCGGGAAGACCCGACACGCGGGCGATACCGTCGCCCACTTCTGCAACACGACCGACGGTACGAGCCTCGAGTGACGGCGCATAGCCCTCTAACCCCTTGGTGATCGCCGACGCGATGTCGCTTGCTGACAATGTGATGTCTGCCATGACTATTTCCCTTCTGACACTGGTAAGTGACGACGCCTAGAGGCGGCTCTTCACTTGATCGAGGCGAGTACGGACACTTCCATCGATCACCGAATCGCCCACAGTGGCAACAACGCCACCGAGCACGCTCGGATCGACAACGACTTTCAAGTTGACCTTTTTGCCTGTGGCCTTTTCAAGGGCTGCAGCCAAACGGCTTTCTTGCTCTGGCGTGAGTGCAACTGCTGTACGCACCTCGGCGAGATCTTTGTTTTGCGCACTTGATGCGCGCTTCACCACTTTGTCGACAATGGCGGGCAAGTCGCGACCGCGACCAGCACCAATAACCAAGCCCACAAGTTGAGTGGTGGTGTTGGTAGCAGTGCCACCAATGAGTGCTTCCACTACAGCCTGACGGCGTGCAGCAGGAATGGATTCGTCGGTGAGTGTTGAACGCAAGTTTTCACTTTGTTCAAGCGCGCGAGCCAAACGGAACAATTCGTTTTCAACAACAGCCAAGTTGCCTTCGGCTTCTGCAATTTCCACAAGTGCGCGGGCGTAACCCTCGATACGTGATTCGCTCATCGTGCTGCCCCTACTGAGTTAATGAAGTTCTCAATGAGTTCTTGCTGTGCTGAAGCGTTCAACGACGCGCTCACTGCACGCTG
>Ga0208592_1000486_pt1 | contig 11017 bp, 11 predicted proteins | sample LakMenE18May10ns_FD_150712 | JGI IMG/M metagenome (GOLD analysis project Ga0208592, IMG submission 150712) | Freshwater microbial communities from Lake Mendota, WI - 18MAY2010 deep hole epilimnion ns (SPAdes) | ecosystem: Environmental > Aquatic > Freshwater > Lentic | place: Lake Mendota...
AGCCCGGCGTCCTTTTGCTCGAATCTCATCTGCGACCTCTTCGCACGCGTCGACGCGTCGACTCGACACAACAACATCGGCACCCGCGTCAGCAAAGCCTAGGGCCATCGCCCGACCAAGCCCTTTACTTGCTCCCGTTACGACCGCCACCTTTCCGGTGAGATCAAACAGCGACGACGTCAACTCAGAACTCCGTCTCGGTGGTGGCGTGAAATTGCCATTCGCCACCGACACTCACAATGTGGCCAGCACTTGGGGCGGCGTAATGCGTTCCGAGAATCAACGTTCCCGTATCGCCATGTTCTGCGCGCATTTCGCGTCGAGAATCACCCGCCTTCGCTCCGTCCCAATCCCCACTCATACCCCAATCAGTTTCGGCCCACTGCACCGGATGATGCGTGGCATCTCCAGTAATGAGCGCCCGAGCGCCATTCGACTCGATGAGAACCGACATGTGACCCGGCGAATGCCCGGGCGTAGGAATGAAGCGAACCTCGCTCGTTACTCGGTGATCGGGATCGACAAGATCAACCAACCCCGCTTCGACGACGGGCGCGACCGTGTCAGGGAGGTTCCATGCATAGCCGCCGGGCTCGGCCATCCATGCGTCGTACTCAACGCGACCGAACAAATAGCGAGCATTCGGAAATGTAGGCACCCATTTGCCGTCTTCACGTTTCGTATTCCAACCGACGTGATCAAAGTGCAGGTGTGTGCAACACACAATGTCGATTGACTCTGGAGGAAAGCCCGCGGCAGCGAGGCGCTTCAAGAACGCGGGATCGCCAGTGAACCCAGGCAGTCCGGCCATATCGCGATCACCAACGCACGTGTCGACGATGATGCGCAGCCCGCAGCTTTCGATCAGAAACGCATGGATCGAAAGATCAGTCGTACCTTCGTCATCGATGAAATAGGGCATGAGCCATGCCTGATGTGGAGCAAGCCCCTCTTCGGTCGCCCGAGGAAGCAACCCGCGTAGAGGGAGTTCTTGCTCAAGCTCCACAACCTTCGTGACCGCTACTTCACCGATTTTCCAGCGCATGGGTCTCCTTCGTTTCACCAAGTGTGGCCCACGCGCTCGGCCATAGCGACCCGTTCGACCGAAACGGCCTGTTCGGCAAGACTGCGAAGAATCGCACGTCAGCAGGGGGAACCATGACTGGACAGGTCCAACTCGAGATCGATGGCCCAATCGCCGTCATCACGAACGACAACCAAGAGAAGCGCAACGCCTTCTCTGACGAAATGGACAAGCAATTGTTCGACATCCTTGGCGAACTTCGAGTGACCCCATCAGTTCGTGCCGTCATTTGGCGGGGCGAAGGTCACTCTTGGTCATCAGGCCGAGATGTCGGATCAATCGGCAATGACACGACTGGACTCACACACCACGAACTCATGGCACGCGGCCATAAGGGAATTCAGCAACTCTTTGATCTTGATGCACCCGTCATCGTCCCAATCCAAGGGTGGGCCATCGGCGGTTCGTTCCAGCGAGCGCTGCTGTGCGATATCCGCATTGCCGCCGATGACGCGAAGTTCATGCTCCCCGAAGCTGGACATGGCGTCATTCCCGATACTGGCGGTGTTGGTCGCCTCTTCCAAATGTGTGGGCATGGCGTTGTGAGCGACATGGTGCTCACCGGCCGCTCGCTCAACGCACAAGAAGCGCTTTCTCTCGGAATCGTTTCCCGCATCGTCACTCGTGAGGAACTCGACAACACCGCGATGGAGATGGCTCTGAAGATCGCCGCCGCACCGGCCGTCACGATCAAGTTGGCTCGTCGCGTCATTTCCCACCTTGCACAACCGGAAATCACGACATCGATGGCTGACGAGCTGATCTACCAAACCTTCCTCAACAAGTCCGAGGATTACGCCGAATTCCGCGCTGCTCGCGCTGAAGATCGCACACCCAACTACCGCGGGAGCTGACATGTCGACTTCGGAACCAATCGGCCTTCCTGACGCCCCAGAACTTGGCGCCCACGCCCTTCCTGCCGGAACCTATGACGGCAAAGTCGTGTTCATCACTGGCGGCGGAACAGGTCTTGGCCGCGCCATCGCGACGGAATTCGCGAGACTTGGCGCAAGCATCGTCGTGGCAAGTCGCAAGCCTGAGCACCTCGAACAAGCCGACGAAGCGATGGCCGCTCTTGGGGCCCCCGCGCTCACCGTCCAGTGTGATATCCGTGAGCCCGATTCCATTGCTGCTGCATTTGATGCAGCCGTCGCGGCGTTCGGCCTTCCCGATGTTCTCATCAACAACGCCGCAGCAAACTTCCCTGTGCCCGCCGAAGACATGTCGCCGAACGCGTGGCGCACAGTCGTCGACATCACCCTCAATGGCACCTACTTCTGTGCCCGCGAATTCGCACGTCGACATCTTGACGCCAACACTCCGGGGTCAATTGTCAACATTGGCGCGACTTATGCATGGACAGGCGGACCTGGCTTCGCCCATTCCGCGGCGGCAAAGGCCGGTGTGAAGAACATGGTCGAAACCCTTGCCGTCGAGTGGGGCCCGTACGGCATTCAGGTGAACGGACTTGTTCCTGGCCTGATGCCACATGAAGACATGACTGATGACATCAAGGGGAACCTCGCTCGCACCAACGACAAAGATGCATGCCAACCGGCACTGCGCGTCGGGCGGCCTCGCGAACTCGGTTGGGCCGCAACATTCCTTGCGTCCCCGTACGCGCGATTCATCAGCGGCCACACGCTTGTTGTCGATGGCGCGAACTGGCAACGACGCTCTCTCACGCAGCCCGAAATCGTCACTGTGCGCAATCAAATGGGTAAAGGACCGTTCGAACTGTGAAGTTTTCACTTTCGCTTCCGCTTCTCAAGGACTTCACATCGAGTGACCCTTTCCGCGAGACCTTCGATCTCGCTCGCATTGCAGAAGAGTCGGGCTTCGACACCGTCACCATTGGGCATCACCACTTCATGCCCGGAAATCTGAGTGATCCACTCACGTTCCTTGCTGCAGTCGCTGCTCGCACCTCAACTGTTCGAGTTGGAACAGGAATCTTCCAGCTGCCGATTCATAATCCAGTGCGCGTTGCGGAACAGGTTGCAACCATCGATCAGATTTCTGGTGGTCGAGTCACACTCGGCGTGGGTATGGGTTGGTGGCCACTCGAATACGAGGTTCATGGTTCAAATTTCAAAGAACGCGGTGCTCGAATGGAAGAAGCACTCACGATCATGCGTCTTGTGTGGCAGAACGAGAACACGGCCTTCGAAGGTCGATTCCACTCGTTCCCCGAGCTCACCGTTCATCCTCGGCCGCTGCAATCGCCCAACCCTCCGCTTTGGGTGGCCGGCGTTGCGCCCGCCGCAGTTGATCGGGCAGCACGACTTGGCGATGCGTGGATCTGTGGTCCCGTGCAATCACTTGCTGCAGCCCTTCACTGCCTCGACATCTATCGACCGGCGTGCGCTGCGCTCAACAAGCCCGCCGATTGGGTTCTGCGTCGATACGCCTGGGTAGGCGAAAGTGATGAACAGGTCCGCACTGAGGTACTTCCCGTCTACGTCGATGGGCTCATGGTCCACTGGCGCGAATCCGCCGAGGAAAAAGAAGAGAAGGAACTCTTCGCCCGTATCGATGCCGGGGAAAACATCACCGCCGAAGACATTGCCGCCGACCGCCTTTTGTGGGGCGATCCGGAACGCGTCATCGGGCAGATCCGAAGTTACGAAGCCTCAACGCAATGCGACCACGTTCACACCGCCTTTGGCGCAGGACTTCCGGCCGATACGGGCCAAGCCTCCCTAGGAAGCTTTGAGGACATTGCCGCGATGATTCGCCTCTTCGGGCGTGAGGTCATTCCTGCTTTCGAATGAACATTCTTTGTCCTAGATTGCCATCGGTCACCTGACAAGAAAAGGACACTATGAAGACTCAGTTCTCCCCGAAGTATGCACTCGGTGCCGTCGTTGTCGCTGCAGCGCTGCTCTTGGGCGCATGCGGCAGCTCCAGCAGCGACTCAGCGAAGTCCGATGCAAGCACCACCACTGCAGCGCCCAAGACCCTCAAAATCGTCGTGACTAACGACGACGGCTACGACTCAGATGGCCTCAACGCAATCACCGAAGCACTGCGCGCCCAGCCCAATGTCGAGGTCACCGTTGTTGCTCCCGCCACACAACAAAGCGGTAAGGGCGGCACCGTCACTGGTGGAACGCTGAGCGCCACCGACCTCAAGACCAAAGGTGGCTACCCCGTCAAGGCCGTTGCTGGAACACCAGCCGACGCCATGATTTGGGCGATTGAACAAAAGGGAATCGATTTCACCCCCGATTTCGTTTTCTCCGGAATTAACGCCGGCGCCAACCTCGGGCCCGTTGTTGATATTTCAGGAACGGTTGGAGCCGCTCGCGCCGCAGTGCAGCGTGGAATTCCGGCGATGGCATCAAGCAATGGCGCGATTGCGGGACCGTTTGCATTTACCGAATCAGCCAAGATCGTTATTGAATGGTTCACGAAGAACCGCGACGCAATCGCAAACGGAACCATCGACAAAACCCAGGTGTTCAACCTGAACATCCCGACCTGTGCAACCGGTGCAGTTCGAGGAGAAGTTGTCGTTCCGATCTCAACAACTGACAACTCCTTCTTGACCAAGCAGCCCGACTGCCTGTCAACCGTTGCCGCTCCGAACAACGATGTTGGTGCGTACATGGTTGGATTCGCAGCGCTGTCGATGCTGAACGCCAGACCAGCCGCGTAAGTCACTGCTGATTGCTATCGCGCTCTGATCTTCAGAGCGCGATAGCAATCTCGTACACGCGGTTACGAGCAACCGCAAAGAGTTCCGCCACTTCCGCGGCGGCGTCTTTCTTCGAAAGGCCCCGACCAAGCGCGAGTTCGACCGCTTCTCGAATCTCCACCTCAGTAGGTTCTGCTGCAGGCGGGGCACCATCGAGCACCAGTACATATTCTCCGCGTGGATCGATCTCGGCGCATCTCTCAATCGCCCCAGAAACGGTGCCACGCCAGATTTCTTCATGGAGTTTGGTCAATTCACGCGCAAGCACGATGCGACGTTCACCACCGCACACATCGGCAAGATCATTGAGGGTCTTTTGAAGCCGATGCGGGGCCTCGAACAAGACCGCCGTTCGATGCTCTTGCGAAAGTTCCCGAAGTCGCAGCGCCCGCCCCGATCCTTTTCGAGGGAGAAATCCCTCGAAAACGAATCTCGAGGTTGTGAGACCACTCGCAACAAGCGCATGCAGCACGGCGGAAGGACCTGGAACGACTTCAACGGTGACTCCCGCTGCGATCGCTCGTGAGACCAAGAACTCTCCGGGATCGGACACCCCTGGCATCCCTGCGTCGCTCACTAAGGCCACGACATCGCCGCGTTGCACATGTCCGATAACTCGTTCTGCAGCATCACCCTCGGTGTGTTCGTTCACGACGATGTAGGTCGGCGACGCAATCCCGAAATGCGACAACAAACGACCGGTGCGTCGCGTGTCCTCACAGGCAACCACTGCTGCCTGGCCAAGTGCTTCAAGCGCTCTTGGCGAGAGATCTCCAAGATTGCCTATGGGAGTTCCAACGAGAACCAAGCGACCAGACATTGAAGAGTTCATTGAACCTCCAGTCGGTTGCCTTTGACAACGCCCCAACGGGCGAATGCGCCAGCTTCGGTTTCAATAACAGAGCGCGAGCGCAGAACGAAGGCTCCGAGACGACACGGCTTCATTGTTGTGAGTCGAAGAACGACACCGTCGCTGTCGAGATGGGCGACATCGATTGAGAACCTCATGCCAACCGTGTGCACCGATTTCGCTCGCGTGAGGAGCAGTGCCCCTTCGATGCCGTCTCGACCAAGTAATCCCCGCCGACGATCGCGTCGGGTCACTGCGATTTCAAGCGTGGCCAGTACGCGTCCGTCGAGAACCAACCAATTGCCCGAAGATTCACTCGACGACATATCGCCGATGCTACGAGCCTCAGACGTTGAAGCGGAACTCCATCACGTCACCATCGACAGGCTGGTACTCCTTGCCTTCAACTCGGAGAATGCCCGCATCGCGAGCTTTCGACCAGGCCCCGACCTCGAGCAGCTCATCCCAATGGATGACTTCGGCCCGAATGAACCCTCGCTCAAAATCGGTGTGGATGACACCTGCGCACTGAGGGGCCTTGTAGCCAGCACGGAACGTCCATGCCCGTGATTCTTTCTCGCCGGTGGTGAAGTAGGTGCGGAGCCCGAGCATTCGGTAGGCGGCGTGAAGGAACCTCGGCAACGCTCCTTCACCAAGCCCGAGTCCTTCGAGCATCTCCACCCGCTCATCGGCGTCGAGCATCGCTGCTTCCGCTTCAAGCTGAACACACATGCCAATGACTTCGCCGTGACCACCGAATTCTTCGATCACGGGTGCGGTCTTTTCATCGATACGGTCAAGATCGCTCTCGCTGACATTGACGATTGCGAGCACTGGCTTATTGGTCAGCAGGAAATAGCTTTTGATGAGATCGCGAGATTCCGCATCAAGGTCGCTGCGGTAGAGCGGTGTTCCTTCTGAAAGGATCTCGAGTGCTTTGCCAAGTGCCTCAACCTCATCGGCAATGAATCGATCCTGCTTCGCTGCTTTGCGACGCTTCTCGATTTGGTTTTCGACAGTTTCGAGATCAGCAAGCGCAAGTTCGATTTCAACGATGCGCAGGTGTTCCAAGGGATCAGAAGGACCGGGGACGTCATCGTCTTCGAACGCGCGCAGCACAAACACAATCGCGTCGGATTCGCGGATGTTGGCGAGGAACTTGTTGCCGAGGCCTTCCCCGGTGCTGGCCCCTTCGACGAGGCCACCAATGTCGACGAACTGCACGCTGGCAGGGATGACCGACTTGGTATTGCTCATGATCGCGAGCTTCTCCAAACGATGATCGGGCACTTTGGCCACACCAACGTTGGGATCCTTCGTAGCGAAGGCGTAGGGCGCAGCAAGAGCGCCGCCTCCGGCGAGAGCGTTATAGAGCGAGGACTTGCCTGCGTTTGGCAGACCGACAAAACCGAACTTTTCCATGAGGGTGCGAGGCTACATGGCCCCCACCCTCAGAATTTGAGGACAAACCCTGGCTGACCACCCCACCCTCAACTCTGCCAGCGCTTATCCCTGGGAGGTGATTGGTCCCCCGCCTGGCCTTGGGCCTAAGGTTTCGTCCCTATGTCAAAGAAAACCAACAAGCGCCGCACGAACGCCCGTCGCAAGCCGGCCAACCACGGCACCAAGCCCAACGCCGGTCGCGGCTGATTCAGCCTCCTGCCGTCACGTCGCGCCGTTTCTCGTGCTCAGCCAACCATCAAAGGAACTCGTCACTGTCCCGAACCCTGAAAAGGGTCGCGATTACGAGATCCTCTGCGAAACCGATGAACTGACCTGCATCTGTCCCGTCACAGGTCAGCCGGATTTCGCGACCGTTCGCATTACCTATGTGCCTGACGAGTTTCTCGTTGAACTCAAAAGCCTCAAGATGTACATCTGGTCCTACCGTAACGAAGGCGCCTTCCACGAGGCCGTCACAAATACCATCCTCGATGATCTCGTGCGGGTTCTTTCGCCGCGACGAATGACCGTCGAAACGGTGTGGAAAGTTCGCGGTGGTGTCCTCACCACCGTCACTGCGTCGCACCCGTAGCGCACGCGTTCACCGCCGCGCATTCCCTAAACGAGAGAGTACGAGCTATTCCGCTCCTGGCATCTCGGGAGGAATCTCAGTGCGCTCAACAACACTCGCCGGCGGCCCTTGTGCCGGAGGTGGTGTGACTTTGCCTGCCGAAATGTCAACAAGTTTTCCGATTCGGTCGATGACGGCCCACGTGAGGCGATCACCACCGACCGTTGAGAGGTGCACATTGTCTTTCTGGCGCACACCGCGTACGACACCATCTGCGTTGGGCAAATTGGCGACAAATTGGAAGTCCGAATCGGTGAAGAACGGCCAGGTGTCGAAGTACTGAATCCACGGACGAGACTGCGCTTCTGTCCAGTAGATATAACTCAGCTCGTCCATACCCTTCGTCTTTGTTCCAGGACCCATCGGCGGAGGCCCACACCAGATCGTGATTCGATCATTCGTCGGCGATTTCAAGAGATCCATCGTGGCAGCAACTCGCCGCCGATATTCCGCCAACCACGGTTCGGAAAAGCGCTCGAGAACTTTGTTCTCCGCATCAACCATGTTCTGACCGTCGTTCGCTCCAAACATGATGACGAGAATCGCTGGATTCGCCGGGAACACATTCTTGACTAAGTGCTCTGGCCAGTTGAAGTAATCGGGCCGAGCCAACCCAGTCGAGACACGAAAATCCAATGTTGGGGTAAAGACGCCCGTCGACTGCGTTATCCGCTGAAACGACGTGCCGAAGGTCTGCGTAATGGAGTCGCCACCAACCCAGATCTTCATCGGTTCCGCAGGAGTAGGAGCAGTAAGTTCTGGGACCTTTTGTGCTTCAGCCGCTGCGGCTGCACTTTCTGCCTCGGCCTGCTGGCGCAAAAGTTCTTCAACGTCGATCCCACTGCTTTGGTTTTTGCCGATCGCATCGTCAATCGCGTTACGGAAGAAGTTGATCTGGAACGTGTCGGTCACTGAAGCGACCGTCTTGGCGATTCCGTTACGCCAACCGTCACCCTTCGCGTTGCTCTTGCGCAACGTTGCATCCGCATTGAGGAGTCCGGCGATACAAAATGCCAGAACAACCACAACCAGAATCATGCCTGCCGACATCGTGCCTTCCCGACGAGGGCGGAGTGGTTCAAAAAGCTTTCGCCAATTGGCACGTGGTCTTTCACCTGACGGCTTTTGCTGTTGGCTCATCGCGGACCCTCCATCAGAATTGGAAATAGATGAATGGCGCGATCCCCTCGGGACCAAGCGCATCAATAAGAACAAGACCACCGGCAAGCGCAGCGATTTGTAGTGCGGGTGCCCAGGTCGCAAACCACACTTCAGCTTTCTGTGGGATGCGGGGCGGCACGAACTGAGAGGCAACACTCGCCACGATGACGATGACCAACAGCAGGCTGACGCCAGCGCTGGAGCCGCCCGAGGCAAACAGACGACCAAGAAGAGAGAACGCGCCATCGATCGACTGGGCCCGGAAGAACACCCAGGCCAAACACACCACGTTGAAGACCAAGAACCACTGCATCGATTTCACAAGAAGCGGAGGCAGACCGAGTTCATGGCCTTTCCATTTGGCACGAACAATGCGTTCCGCCACGAGATAACCGCCGTGAATTGCGCCCCAAACAACAAAAGTCCAGTTCGCTCCATGCCACAATCCGCCGATGATCATGACGAGGAATAAGTTCCTGTACATCATGGCTTTCGAACCACGGTTTCCGCCGAGCGGAATGTAGAGATAGTCACGCAACCAACGTGACAACGTCATATGCCAACGGTTCCAGAAGTCCTGCAATGAGAGGGCGATATACGGAGAATCAAAGTTCTGCGGGAACCTGATTCCGAGGAGCAACGCGATTCCGATTGCGATGTCGGTATAGCCACTGAAATCTGAGTAGATCTGAATCGCGTAGGCATAAATCGCCAAAAGCACAGCGAGCGACCCATAACCATCTGGGTTCGCAAAGACTGGATCCACGATCTGAGTCGCCAAGAAACTCGAAACCACAACTTTCTTGAACATGCCGCGGAAAATAAGCATGAATGCTTCGCCCGACCGCACATAGCGGGGATCAGGTTGTTCCTCGAGCTGAGGGGCAAACTCACTCGCCCGCACGATGGGTCCAGCAACGAGGTGAGCAAAAAACGAAAGGTAGACGCCGAAGTCAAGAAAATTGAGAGGCTTGCGCCACTCACCTCGACCGATATCGATCACATAACTGATCGCCTGGAATGTGAAGAACGAAATTCCAATGGGCAAAATAACGTTGAGTAGTGGAGAGTCGACTGAGATTCCGATCGACCGCATCTTTTCGGTAATGCTCGAAAGAAAAAAGTCGACATATTTGAAATAACCCAGAATGCCGAGATTGACAATGACGGCAATTCGCACAATCCATCGACTCAGGTTGGTCCGCTCTCCTTCTGGAGTGAGCGAGCGAAATACCGCCAAGCCGAAAAACCAATTGATGCCAATGCTCAGGAAGAGCAGCAACAAGTAGTTCCAGTCCCACCACCCATAGAAGACAAAACTCGCGGCGAGGATGAACCAGCGCCATGCGATCTTGTGGGGTCGGAGTATCCAACTCACGGTGAAGACCACCAAGAAGAAGACCGCGAAATCGATGGTGGGGAAAAGCATGGAGAGGTTTCCCAGATGGATGGAGAAGCGAACTGATGAGGGGGCCCTCTCAGTGAGAAAGGCCAGTGCCGAAACTACCGCAGTGCCATTGGAGTTTTCGGGCATACGCGCTCTCTGAGACCGATAGGGTCACGCCGTGCTTGATCACGTGTTTACCGATGCCATCGGAGCGCTTCGCGATGCCTTCGAAGGGGCGATGCTTGAACGGCAAGCCTTCGAAGAGCGATTCAACATGGACATGCTTTTGGGCGATATGACGTGGGAAACCACCTACGGACTCCCGGGCGAGGGCGTTCCACCTCGAGTCCAAGCCGACCTCACCCTCACATGGCCCACCTGGGCCCAAACTGCCTATCGGTCGTGGTACATCGGAGAAACTCTCGATGAAGCTCCTCGAATCGACATTGAACTCGTCCTGCGTGTTCAACGACTGTCATCGGCTCCTGACCCCGCAGCACTTATCGCCGCACTTCCCGACACCAGCCCGGCGATTGGGCAAGACCGTCTTGAGCGCTCGGGTCCGACCGTCGAGACAATCTTCGATGGAAGCTTTGATCACCCCGAGTATGCGATCGAAGTCAGTTATGAGGGCAGTTACGAAGTCGACGAAGAAACGTTGGCCGACGGAACTCGGCTTGACGACAACCTCGGTGCCATGGGCGGTTGGATTTCATCGATCCTCGTGAAGGTCGGAGATCTCCCTTGGGATTTTCTCCCTC
>Ga0208592_1000488_pt1 | contig 11001 bp, 10 predicted proteins | sample LakMenE18May10ns_FD_150712 | JGI IMG/M metagenome (GOLD analysis project Ga0208592, IMG submission 150712) | Freshwater microbial communities from Lake Mendota, WI - 18MAY2010 deep hole epilimnion ns (SPAdes) | ecosystem: Environmental > Aquatic > Freshwater > Lentic | place: Lake Mendota...
GGCGGTGACGGTGGGTACGAACATGATGGGCTACACCCCGGTGTTCGGCGACCAAGTGAGATTCGTGCTCCTTGGCGGTAAGGAAATCGGTACCGACACCTTGTTGCGTTGGTACGTGTTGCATGTGTTGTTTGTTCCCTTCGTGACCGTCATCTTCCTTGCGATCCACTTCTGGCGGGTCCGCAAGGATGGCGGTATCTCCGGACCGTTGTGATCGAGGAGCCATGACCGAGATCCCTGAACATCTCCGCAAGCGGGCCGAAGAGGCCAAGGCCAAGGCAGCAGCCAAGGCCGCAGGCGACGCGCCCGCTGAAGCCGCCGCCGAAGCTCCTGCCGCCGAGGCGCCAAGCGCAGGCGACAGCCGCATTCCGGCTCATTTGCTCGAGCGCTCCAAGTCAGCAAAGGCCAAGAAGGAAGGCGGCGCCGAAGTTGCCCCCGCCGCTTCCGGCGGTGGCGTTGCAACCGCCGTTCTCGATGCTGCGCCGCCTCCCACGGCAACTGGCCCTGGCGGACACACCCAGCGCCTCCTCACTGTGGTCAAGGCCGGTTCCATTCAGGACCTCAAGGCCACACCAGTCGACAAGGTCCATACCTGGCCGCACCTTCTCGCAGTTGAGTTTGTGGCTGCTCTTGCGATCACGGTCTTCACGCTGATCTTTTCGATCTTTGTGAATGCGCCGTTGCTCGAACTGGCCAATCTCAATGAGACCCCGAACCCGTCGAAAGCCCCCTGGTACTTCCTCGGTCTGCAGGAATTGCTCACGATGTTCCACCCGATGGTCGCCGGTGTGACCATCCCAGGCATGGGCATCTTCTTGCTCATTCTTTCGCCGTACCTCGACAAAAACCCGTCGAATAAGCCCGAGGACCGCAAGTTTGCGATCTCGCTGTTCACGGTTCAGATGATGTTCTGGGCGGTACTTGTCATTATCGGTTCTTTCTTCCGTGGTCCTGGCTTCATCTTTGTGGCGCCTTGGACTGGCGGCATGTTCTTCGAGTTGTGATGGCACAAACGCAGGAGTCCCCCAAATGAATCCTTTAGTCATCGTTCTTCCCATCGTCGTTGTACTCGCTGGCGTGGTGTTGTTCGCTGCGTCACGTCGCCGTGACAGTGGCGGCGCGATCGGCGCGCTCAGTCGCGAGACCATCAAGCGCGATAAGTCCGCGTCTGCACTCGACGAATCTGAAATGGTCGGCGTTTCCGGTCGTCAGGTCGAGGCATCGGCGGCGCTTGATCGTCGACCAACTGCACCCGCAACAGTCTCGGCTGATGTTGCACCGTTCGTCGCTCCTGATGCCGATGCGATCGGCATCTCGCGCCGCAAGTTCTTCAACCGTTCCATCATCGTGATGATTGGGCTCAGCCTTGCAGGCTTTGGTGCAGCGACACTTGCGTTCCTCTGGCCGATGCCGACGGGCGGCTTTGGTTCCAAGATCCGTGTGGGCACGGTGTCCGATGTTCTCGCCAAAATCGCCGCGAGCAAGGGCTTCCTGTACTCAGCCGAAGGCCGCATGTGGCTGACGGCGTATCCAACGTCCGCAATCGAGAAGGCGAAAGCGGTCTATCCCGCAGCTGTCATTCCCTCGATGGAAGCGGGCATCGTTGCCCTCTACCAAAAGTGCCCGCATCTGGGCTGTCGCGTTCCTTCGTGTGCAACCTCGAAATGGTTTGAATGCCCATGCCACGGTTCGCAATACAACTTGGCAGGGGAGAAGAAGGGTGGTCCTTCGCCGCGAGGCATGGACCGCTTTGCAACTTCAGTGATTGGCGAAGTGCTCACCGTCGACACCGGTCAGGTCTTCCAGGGCCCGGCAATCGGAACCAACACCACTGGGCAAGAAGCTGAAGGCCCGCATTGTGTGGGAGGAAGTCACTGATGCAGGATCTTTATCTGTTGGCGGTCGCTCAGAAGACGGTTGGCTACGTCATTGCCGTTCTCCTTCTTATTGCGTTTGTCGTTGCAATTGCTGTCAACGTCCGCAAGGGCCGCGCCGAGGTTGGTTCTGAAGTTGAACTGGCAGCGAACCGCAAGCCGTACATGGACGACGAAGAACTCGAGACCAAAAAACTCGACCGAACTCTCGGACTCGGCCTCGTTGCTCTTGGTGTGATTGCTCTAACACTTCCGCTCTATTGGCTTGCCGAACCGGGTCGCCAAGAGGGCATGGTGGAGACGTTCGAAAACGTTGCGATCTCACGTGGTGAAGACATCTATGTGAACGGCGCGCAGTGTGCCGGTTGCCACGGTCCGAAAGGTATTGGTGGCATCGCCAGCTACACGATCCTCGACCCTGCGACTGGCGCCTATGTCGATCAGGTTGAGTGGAAGTCCCCCGCCCTCGACACCATCATGTATCGCTATACGCCGGAACAGGTCACCTACATCCTGAACTACGGCCGTGGTTACTCGCCGATGCCGGCCTGGGGTGCTCCTGGCGGTGGCCCGCTTACCGAGCAGCAGATTGAAGAAGTCATTGCCTATCTGACCTCCATCCAGCTTCCTGCAGCAGAGTCTCAGTTGGCAGTGCAGAAGGAACTCGACAAGACCTGCGCCGCTGACGCTCAGAACAACTGCACCATTCCTGGTGGGATGTACAAAACCCTCGGCGAAGCGATCTTTAACCTTGGGTACTCCGATGGCTTTGCCGGTGGCGCGTACTCCTGTGGTCGCTGCCACACAGCTGGATGGTCGATCGGCCAAGCCAAGGTCGCCGGTGGCGGCGGCATGGGTCCGAACCTCACGGGCGGATCCGCAGTTCGCCAGTTCCCCGTTGCGGCCCAGCAAGAAGCCTACGTTTCGGCCTATCCCAAGATGGGTACTGCCTACGGCATCAACGGTTGGTCAAGCGGTCGCATGGGTAGCTTCGGCACCAACCCGAATGCCCAGGATCCAAAGACCGCAATCATGAACCCAGATCAGGTCATGCTCACGCCTGCACAAATTGCAGCGGTCGTAGCCTACGAGCGGAGCCTCTGATGCAAACACTTCACGTCATTGCTGGCATCTCATGGGACCCAGGAATCCGCGGCATTCTCATCGTCATGGTCGGTGTCGTCGTCCTAATGGGCTCGACCTACCTGATCCTCAGCACCAATATTGGTTCTCGTTTGGGTTTCCTTGTTGCGCTTTCCGGACTCTTCGGTTGGCTCGCGATCCTGACGTTTATCTGGTGGCTTACGCCTCCGGCCATTGGTCCGCGCGGCAACATTGCATCGTGGAAGCCGGTTGAGATTTATGTCAACGGTGCCAACGATTCAGCCGCGGTCGATGTGCTGAACAATTTGGTTGATCCTGCGTCGCTAGCGACTGCTGACGAGATCATTGCGCAGAACCCAGATCTCGTAAACGAGTTTCCCAACGGGTTCACTCTCTCAGACCTTCAGCAAAACAATCCGGCGATCGTTTCGGAATATCTCGACGCAGAAGCACTCAATGGTTGGGCACTTGTTGGTGCCGCAAACGCGGGTGAAGCGCAATCCGCAGCAGATCTTGAATTAGTTGCTGCTGGGGTCTTCAAGACAAGTTCCGAATACAAGAAACTGAATGTCTGGAATTACGGCGGCAAACCGACCCTTACGGATGACTGCCCCGACGGCGGCACGATTTGCCGAGCGCAGCATCGAATTATGTCTGCATTCCAGATCAAGAACCCGAAGAACTACACCGTGGTGCAGGTTCAGAAGGTCATTCCGCAGACCCCCATCCCTGGTCAGGCGCCACCACTTCCCAAGGTCGATCCCTCTCAGCCAGTGATTTCCGTTGTTCTGATTCGTGACATCGGAAACGAGCGTGTCATTGCGTTCCTTTGGTTTGTGATTTCAGTTTCGCTGTTCATCTTGTCTGCATGGGCCTTGCACAACCGTGACAAGACGCTCATGAAGAACAAGGCGATGGCCGAAGCGGCGTCGAAGGAGAGCTGACCAGAGTGGGGCAGTACCTGCCGATCTTCGCAATGCTTGTTTTGGCGATCATCTTCGCCGTTGTGAGCCGCGTCGTTTCGCAACTCCTTGCGCCCCGTCGTCCGTCTGAAGCCAAGTCGTCTCCCTACGAATGCGGCATCGTTCCCGATCAGGGACCACCAGAACGCTTCCCAGTGAAGTTCTTTCTCGTCGCCATGATCTTCATCGTGTTCGACATCGAAATCATTTTCCTGTTCCCCTTTGCGGTCGTCTTTCGTTCGCTGGGTTGGTATGGAATTGCAGCAATCCTCATTTTCACTGCTGCAGTGTTCGAGTCGTTCGTGTACCTCATCGGCAATGGTGCGCTCGATTGGGGCCCGGTAAAGCGCCTTCGTCGCTCCGAGGCCGTTTCACCTGCTCGTACCGCGACCAGCACCATCCGTCGCGTCGGCCTCGAAGGCCGTTCCACCGAAGAGGCTGCATAAGTGTCAAGCGAGACCAGGCCCACAGGCGGACTCCTCGAGTCCGGCCTTGAAGGACTCAGCCATAACTTCCTCACCGGAACTCTCGAAGAACTGGTCAAGTGGGCGCGTCGCCACAGCGTCATGCCTGCCACGTTCGGTCTCGCGTGTTGCGCGCTCGAAATGATGGCTGCAGGCGGACCGCACTACGACCTTGCTCGTTATGGCATGGAAACGTTCCGCGCTTCGCCGCGTCAGGCCGATCTCATGATCGTTGCCGGTCGCGTGTCGCAGAAGATGGCACCGGTCCTTCGGCAGATCTACGACCAGATGATGGAACCCAAGTGGGTTATCTCGATGGGCGTCTGCGCATCTTCCGGCGGCATGTTCAACAACTACGCCATCGTGCAGGGAGTCGATCAAATCGTTCCCGTTGACGTGTACGCGCCGGGTTGCCCGCCATCACCGGAAACGCTGATGCATGCGATCCTGACACTTCACGACAAGATCAAAAACGGTGAACTCACTCGTCGCGACGGCGAGGGCGCTGGTCTGATTGTTGAACAGATGGGTCCTTCCGGTCCTGTGCCTGTCACCCTGGGTCAGGGCTGAACATGACTGACATCGACGCCCAAAGTGGCGAGGCTGACACCCCAGCCGAGATCGCACCCGAGACACTTTTCGATACGTTGCTTACTCGTTCTCATGAGCAGCTCGTGTTGCATCCAACTCGCGAAAGCTATTCAGCGCTGCTCGCGACGTTGCATGCCGCTGGGTACCACTCGGTGATCGACCTTTGCGGTGTCGACTACCTCACCAACGATTCGCGCCAACTTCCCGCTGACATCGAACCCGAACGTTTCGAAGTTGTCGTCAACCTCATTAACCATCGTGAACGTGCTCGTCTTCGTTTACGAGTGCAGGTGCCCGAGACTGATGCGGTGTTTCCAAGCGCATTCAATCTCTATCCCGGCACCGAGGCGATGGAGCGCGAAACCTTCGACATGTTTGGCATCACGTTCGAAGGCCACCCTGATCTCACCCGCATCCTCATGCCCGAGGACTGGATCGGACACCCGCTGCGCAAGGACTACGACTCTGGTCGTATCCCGGTGCAGTTCAAGGGTGCTCCCGCGAATCGTTGAACTCATGACCGCAACTCACGAACTTCCCACGAATGTGAACCAGACCTCCGAAGGGGGTCAGGAACTGACCTCAGCCGGCGTTATCGCCGCTGGCGAACGTCTGCGCGAACTTGGGGCCGTCCTTCGCTTGTCCGAGAACGACGCGGTCCTTGCCGAGCGCGAACAAGTTCCCGACGACGAAACCATGATCATCAACATGGGTCCGCAGCATCCGTCGACTCACGGCGTGTTGCGTCTCATGCTCGAACTCCAGGGCGAGACCGTTCTTCGTTGTAAGCCGATCATCGGTTACCTCCATACAGGCATGGAGCGCACAGGCGAAGAACTCACCTACTTGCAGGGTCCCACCAACGTGACGCGCATGGATTATGCAGCGCCGTTGTTCACCGAACTTGCCTTCTCGCTCACTGTCGAAAAGTTGCTCGATATCGAAGTCCCTGAACGTGCGATCTGGATCCGCATGCTCATGACCGAGATGAATCGCATCTCTTCGCATCTTCTCTTCATGGCCACCAACGGCATGGACCTCGGTGCAGTGTCGATGATGCTTTACGGATGGCGTGAACGCGAAGAGGCACTTCGCTTCCTTCAGGAAGTCACTGGCCTTCGCATGAACCACAACTACATCCGTCCCGGCGGCGTTGCTGCCGATCTTCCCGACGGATGGCGCGACAGCGTTCTGCGTATCCTCGACATGCTCCCCGGTCGCCTTGCTGAATACGACACCTTGTTGAATCAGCAACCGATTTTCCGTGATCGACTTCAAGGCGTCGGGACCATCACGGCCGAAGAGTGCCTTGCGCTTGGCGTTACCGGCCCGATCCTCCGATCAACGGGTTACGACTGGGACCTTCGACGCGACATGCCGTATCTCGCGTTCGACCAGATCGACTTCGACGTCGTCGTTGGTTCGTACGGAGACTGTTTCGACCGATACGCGATTCGCCTCGCGGAAATTCACGAGTCAATCAAGATCGTTCGCCAGTGCCTCGAGAAGATGCCGAAGGGCGATTACCGCATCCAAGACAAAAAAGTTACGCCACCGCCGCGTGCGCGTATCGACGAGTCCATGGAAGCGCTCATTCACCACTTCAAGATCTTCACCGAAGGTTTCAAGGTTCCCGAGGGCGAGGCGTATGTCTCGATCGAATCTCCTCGTGGCGAACTTGGCTGCTACATCGTGAGCGATGGTTCTTCCAAGCCGTACCGCATGCACGTTCGTGCCCCAAGTTTTGTGAATCTGCAGAGCCTTCCGCATCTCATGCACGGAAGTCTCGTTGCCGACGCCGTCGCCATCATCTCGAGCGTCGATCCCATCCTTGGGGAGGTCGATCGCTGATGGCACGCCTTTCGAATGACAACGTTGAACTCGCCCGCGAGATCATTGGTCACTACCCGCGTCCGAAGTCCGCGCTGATTCCGTTGTTGCATCTTGCGCAGGAACAAGACGGTCACCTCACCGACGAGGCAATGGCCCATATCGGCCAACTTGTCGGTGTTTCATCGGCAGAAGTTCTCGGAACGGCATCGTTCTACGAAATGTTCAAGATGGAAACCGTCGGCCGTTACATGGTGAACATCTGCACAAACATCTCTTGTCAGCTTCGTGGCGGCGAGGAACTTCTCGCTCATGCCGAGAAGACACTCGGCATTCGCCCGGGACAAACAACTTCCGATGGCCTTTTCACTCTTGAAGATGTCGAATGCATCGCAGCGTGCACCGAGGCCCCGTGCCTACAGGTGAACTATCGCTACGAACATCGCATCTCGAATGAAGGATTCGATCAACTCGTGAACGACCTTCGCGCTGGTCGCCGTTCCGACATTCCTTCCCACGGAGTGCTTGCTGAAGTTCGTCAGCACATTCCCGACGACCGACGCGCTGGCGTTGTTACTCCCGAAGACAAAGCCGTACCGGTCTGGATCGCAGCAGCGGGGGAGGGCGACAAGTGATTACCGACGCTCCTCGCATCATCACTTCACGTTTCGATAATGCCGACAGCTTCACGCTTGCCGGTTTCGAAGCCACCGGCGGCTATCAAGCATTGCGCAAGGCGCTCTCGATGGGCCCAGAAGCTGTGGCCAACGAGGTCAAGACTGCAACCCTTCTTGGTCGTGGCGGAGCTGGTTTCCCCGCAGGTGTGAAGTGGGGCCTTGCTCCCGAGAACGTGTGGCCGCGCTATCTCGTTGTCAATGGCGACGAATCCGAACCAGGCACCTACAAAGACCGTCTCCTTATGGAGCGCGATCCCCATCAGCTCATCGAAGGTGTTCTGCTCGCGTGTTACGCGATCGGATGCGGCCAAGCATTCCTGTACGTGCGCGGCGAAATGCCACTTGCTCAAGAGCGCATCGCTGCAGCACTAAACGATGCCTACGCCGCTGGTTATGTTGGCAAGAACATCCTCGGTTCCGATTTCTCCGTCGATGTCGTTCTTTCTTGGGGTGCTGGCGCCTACATCGTGGGCGAAGAAACTGCGCTCATCGAAAGTCTTGAAGGCAATCGCGGTATGCCGCGTCTCAAGCCTCCGTACTTCCCGGCGGCCAAGGGCTTGTACATGCAACCCACCATCGTGAACAACGTCGAGACACTTTCGAATCTGCCTTGGATCGTCACGAATGGCGGCGAAGCCTTTGCTGCGCTGGGTGCGGAAACTTCGCGCGGTACGCGCATGTTCGCAGTCTCTGGTCACGTCAAGAACCCAGGTGTGTTCGAAGTCGAATACGGCGTCACTACCTTCCGTGATCTCATTTACGCCCCCCAGTACGCGGGTGGCATTCTCGGTGATCGTGCGCTCAAGGCATATATCCCTGGTGGCGCATCGGCTCCGTGGTTCTTTGAAGAGCACCTCGACCTTCCGCTTGAAAAAGTCACGGTTGATCGTGCCGGCTCAATGCTTGGTTCTGGCGCAGTTGTCGTCATGGACGAAACCACCGATGCGGTCAAAGCATGTCTGCGAATTGTTCGGTTCTTTGCTCGTGAATCTTGTGGCAAGTGCACGCCATGTCGTGAAGGCACGACCTGGCTCGAAAACATCCTGCAGCGAATCCAAGATGGTTACGGCCGCCCCAGCGATCTCGATCTGCTCCTCGATGTTTCCGACAACATTTCCCCAGGAATCGCATGGCCTCCGAAGCAGACAACGATCTGTCCTCTTGGTCCGTCAGCAGTGTCGCCGATCGCGTCGGCCCTGCAGCGTTTCCGCCCCGAGTTCGAGGCGCGCATTACGCAGGCCGAAGAGGCTCGTCACTCGATTCCGGTGACCATCACGAAGGCGTCCTCGCATGGCTGAGTCCGAGGTGACCCCCGTCGACGGCGTCGCCGTCGAAATCAATGGCGTTGAGGTCATTGCCCATAAGGGCGAGCTGCTCATCGATGCCGCCGAACGCACCGGCGCCTACATTCCGCGCTTTTGTTACCACGAGCGCATGAAGCCAGTTGGTATGTGTCGCATGTGTTTGGTCGAAGTCGACACAGGCCGCGGGCCAGCGCTTCAGCCCAGCTGCATGATCGAGTGCACCCCTGGCATGAAGGCCGATACTGAATCGGCAGTCACAAAGAAAGCTCAGGACGGAATCCTCGAGTTCCTGCTCGCGAATCATCCGCTCGACTGTCCCGTCTGTGACAAGGGCGGCGAATGTCCGCTCCAGGATCAGACCATGGCCTACGGCCCCGGTGAGAGTCGCTTTGTTGAAGAGAAGCGTCATAAGGAAAAGCCGATTCCGATCAGCGACCTTGTACTTCTCGACCGTGAGCGCTGCATCCTCTGCGACCGGTGCACACGTTTCGCAAAAGATGTTGCTGGCGATCCGCTCATTCACTTCATTCATCGCGGTAACAACACCGAAGTCAATACTTTCCCCGATGAACCATTTGCTTCGTACTTCAGTGGCAACACTGTGCAGATCTGCCCAGTCGGTGCACTGACCGCATCTACCTATCGATTCAAGGCTCGTCCTTGGGATCTTGAGACCACCGAGTCCACGTGCCAGACATGTTCGGTTGGTTGTCGTATTTCCATCGATTCCTCTCGCGATCAGGTCCAACGTTTCGCCGGTGTCGATATCGATCCGGTCAACTGGGGTTGGCTGTGCGATAAGGGCCGTTTCTCCAGCCAGGTCGTCACGTCTGATGCGCGACTTTCCGAGCCACTCGTTCGCGATGGCTCCGGTTTGGTTGCGGCCAAGTGGTCCGACGCATTGGGTCGTTTCGCAAGCGCACTCGACAACGCATCTTCAGCGCAGTCGATTGGCGTCATCGGTGGTTCACGTCTCACCAACGAAGATGCCTACGCATGGTCGAAGCTGTTCAAGGGCGTTCTTGCTACCGACAATGTCGACGCACAACTCGGAGACGGACTTCCTGCCCATGTGGTTCTCGGTCTCCCGAGCGCAACAATCGACGAAGTCTGCGCTCCTGGCGGCACCGTTCTGTTGCTCGGTCCCGATGTCAAGGAAGAACTTCCTGTTCTGTTCCTCCGCCTTCGTCACGCCGTTGTCGAAGATCGCGTCACCATCGTCGAGGTTTCGCCTCGTTCGAGCGGCATCACGTCGCTTGCTGCTGCGTCGGTGCATCCTCGCCCAGGTGAAACCGCCAATGTCGTCGCTGCGCTCGTGGGCTCTTCAGTCATCGATCGTGAAATTGCTGGTGTTTCTGCTGAAGAACTTGAGCAGGCTCGTGCCGCTCTTTCTGCATCGACCGGCCCGATCACTGTTGTGCTTGGTCGTGCATCGCTCGCCGAATCGGCAAGCATCACGGTCGCTGCGGCCTCTGCAATTCTCAACGCTCGTCCCGACACCACGTTCCTTTCGGCATTGCGTCGATCGAACGTTCGCGGTGCACTCGACATGGGCCTTGCTCCGGGACTTCTTCCCGGTCGCGTCACCCTCGAAGATGGTGCCGAGTGGTACGCCGAGGTCTGGCCGGCAACACCGAGTGCCACCGGTCTCGATACAGAAGGCATTCTCCGAGCAGCCGCCGATGGCCGTATCGATGTCCTTGTTCTTTTGGGCGCCGATCCGCTTTCTGACTTCCCCGATGCCGATCTCGCTGAGCGTGGTCTCACGGGTGCACGTACGGTGCTCGCGGTCGATACGGCACTCAATTCTTCAAGTAAGCGCGCCGATGTTGTGCTTGCTGCTGCAGGCTTTGCCGAAAAGACAGGCACAACCACAAACATCGAAGGCCGCGTCAGCACGCTTTCACACCGCGTAACGCCGCCGGGAACCTCGCGCGCTGACTGGATGCTTGCCGCCGAGGTTTCGAGCCGACTCGGCACCGATCTTGGTTTCGAAAACTTTGGCGATGTCCTCGCTGAGATTTCCGCAGTCGCTCCGGCGTACCTTGCACTCGATCAGGCAATCGCCGAGGGTTCGCCCGATGGCATCCTGCTTCCGCTCGATGTCGTCGTGATCATCGACGAAGAAGACGACGACATTGTGATCGTCGACGAAACCGTGACGGTGTCCGAAGATGGCGCCGAGGTCGACGTCA
>Ga0208592_1000490_pt1 | contig 10999 bp, 8 predicted proteins | sample LakMenE18May10ns_FD_150712 | JGI IMG/M metagenome (GOLD analysis project Ga0208592, IMG submission 150712) | Freshwater microbial communities from Lake Mendota, WI - 18MAY2010 deep hole epilimnion ns (SPAdes) | ecosystem: Environmental > Aquatic > Freshwater > Lentic | place: Lake Mendota...
CGTCGATAATTGCCATAGTCACAGACTACGCCGACTGCTGACCTCCGCAGACTCAAATTCTCACTTAAGATGAATCAAGATTTAGTGATTCTGGAGACTTCGTATGCAGCAAAAAGGCAACCGTTTAGGAACGTTCTTGGTGGCCATCGTGTTGGTACTCGGCACCCTTGGGGTGGTTGTTGCTCAGAGCTCAGACGATTCCTCACGCACAAGAAATGCCACCATCCAGGCCGGGTTGGCTTGCAAACGCCAGGGGCAGATCAAAACGGTAGGTGCTCAGAGGTTCACATGTGGCATCTCAAAAGGTACAAAGGTGTGGTTCGTCGTTCGCGCCACTCAGGCTGCGCTGAAGTCGTGTGCGTCGCTGGGGGCCGTGAGAACTCAAAAAGGTGTTTCATTTGTTTGCGCAACCATAGGTAAGAAGAAAGTGTGGCTCGCAGTTACTTTGTCTACGTCATTGGTGAAGGAAGATAATGCCAATGCAACAAGTGGAAGCACGACGACAGTTCCCGTCAATGGCAGCAATGCTGGCACCAACCCTGTTGTCAATGTTGATGTGTCAAAAGCCGAAGCGCCTATTGCTACACCCATTGGCGTGCGCATGGCGGTTCAACCTAGCGGTGCAGTGAATGGTGAGCCATTTGCGCAAGCAGCTGTGGTGCAACTGCGCGATGAGGAAGGCAAAGATGTTGCATTGGCAGGAGTTCGTGTAGAGGCAATCTTGCTCGGGGCGCAGCGAAATGTCATCGCCACCTCTATGAAAAATATTGAGGTGATAACCGACGCACAAGGTCGTGCCACATTTACGAACCTTTCTATTACGGGTCAAGTGGGAACATATGAAATTCTCTTTATTCCCAATGGGTTAGCTGCGGTCATTTCTGACTTTGTTGAATTGGCTCCCGGCACACCTAAGACATTGCGCATGGCATTGCAACCATGGGGTGCGCGTTCGGGTGACGTGCTTAATCAGCAGCCACGTGTAGAGATCCTCGACATGTCTGGAAATATCGCTGTATCTGGCGCAGGAGAGCAAGTGGTAGCTGAGGTGGTGGGCGCAGGTCGCATTAGTAGTTCGCTATCCACTTCGCGCGTTGAATTGAACGCTAACGGTGCGGCCAACTTCTCACAATTATCAATTGCAGGTACTGCTGGTTTGTATCAGTTGAAATTTTCTTCTCCTGGAGTTCAATCGGTTGTTAGTCAGTCTTTTGCCATTAGCTCAGGCGATGCGGCTGAAGTGCGAGTGGTCACTGCAGCGGGTGGTGCCGCAAGTGGGAAAGCCTTTACGCGGCAACCAGTTGTTGAAACTTACGACGCTGATGGAAACCTCATTCGCGAAGCTGGCTGGGTAATTAATGCCACAGTGTCGAGTGGTGTGGCAACTTTGACAAATACGAGTGCCACCACCGACGATGCGGGTCGTGCAACGTTCACCGATCTCACTGCATCGGGCAAAATGGGCGACTTTGCCATTGCGTACTCCGTGAAGAACGGTCGTGACATCGTGGCCGCAGTTGAGAGTGAGGCGATTTCGCTCGCCGCTGGTGACGCCGTGAAATTGATAATGGTTCAGCAACCAGTTGACTTGCCAAGTGGCGGCACGATGGGGGTGAGTCCAGAAGCGCAAATCACTGACGATTGGGGAAACCCCACAACTGCTGAGTTGACAGTAAGGGTCGTATTGAACGGTACAAAACTTGAGGAGCGGCGCAACATCAATCTTGAATCGTGGAAAATTGATGTTGCTCCAAATAAAGATGGCAAAGTCCGTTTGGAGTCCCCATCCTTTACTGGCACGACGCAATCTTTAGAGTTTCTCTTTAGCGCGGGGACGCAATTGGGAGCTGTCCGAAGCGCAAAGTTTGCACTGACTCCTGGTGTGCCCACCCAATTAGAAATTGCCGATTTTGCCCCGATGCCTTCGGGTTCTTTGGTCGCAGGACCTGGAGCGACGAAACGTCTTACTGCACGGTTGCGTGACTCCGCTGGGAACTTGGTAGACAACGTTCCATATCCAGTGCATGCAACGGTGCCACAAAGCGATGGCGCATGGCTCAATGGGTATCCGCATGCTGAATCTGAGGATGGTTTCGTTGTGTTTCCAGCCGTCAAAATTTATGGCGTTACTGGCGGATCCGTGACTGTCGTTTTGAGTGTCGGCAATTTGTTCGATGCCGACCCAGTGACGCTTTCGGTGTCGAGCGATGCAACAGTTGGTGACCCAGGGCCAAGCACGGGAACCATCTTTTTTGATAAGAAAACTGCAACAGCAGCTTCGGTTTCGTTGACCACTCAAGAGTTCGCAGACCTGCCTTTCCGATATCTCGAAGAGTCGCCTTTAGATGCAGAGGAATCAAAGACTTTCTACAGAATGACCAGAGGTTCAACTCCGCCGCTAACTGAAAGAGTATTTGGTTCGGGAAGTAGTAATTCTTTGGCATTGCAAAGGAGAGAAACCATCTTTGGCAACTATGTTGCGGCTCGGTATGCACTTGATCTTTCAGTCAGCTCCACAAATGGTGTTTTTGATAACTGGTTCTTGCCTTCTGCTCAAGAGCTGCAAACCTTGATCGAGGGTTTTCCTGAGGAACACATCGGAAAGATCTATTGGACGTCAAGCCTCTCGGGCTCATCTGCCGCCTTGACGGGTAGTTTGTCGGATCCAGAAAATGTGCATTTAGAGACTTCGGTTGCAGTATCTAATACGCATTTAGTGCGCCCTATTCGCGCCATCAGTTTTGCGCCTGGAATACCAACGAGCGTAACTGCCACAGCCACGTCAGTTTCCACTGCAACTCTCCAGTTTGCACAGCCCTCTTCACCGCTGAGTGGTTCAATTCGCTATGTGGTTACATCAACTCCGGCGGCCTCAATTACGACATCAACGAATAGCAATGGTTCACTTGAAGTGTCGGGTCTCGCCTCTGCAACGTCATATACGTTCACCGTCACTGCCGTTGGTGCTTACGGCCGCGGTGCAAGCAGTCAAAGCAGCGCTGCAATAGTGACTGCACCACTTCCGCCTACCAATCTCAGGACGTATTCATTCAGCGAAAGTTCATTTGTTATTTTCTGCACTTTTCCATCGGTCGGTGCGGGCGTTAACGTAACGGTTGAGGTGGCTTCCGGGCTGAGTGGTCTCACTGTGCAGCGAACGGGCGCGTGTAGCTTTCAAGTTTCCCGCGTTCCATCGGCGTCGGTCTACGATATTGCTCTCGTATCTCGAGTGGGATCTATTGAATCAAGTGCTGCGACTATTCAGCATGGAATGCCGCCGCTTGCGCCCACAAACCTGGTGGGGAGTGCTGACTCCTCCGGCACTCTCATTTTATCGTTCACCGCACCTCCATCGAATGGCGCCAATATTGTTTACGACTTGAAACAGTCTGGTCCGACATTTCTCTCATCATTCACACGCATCGGATCAAGAATCACTATCGGTGGTTTACTACGAGGTGGCACGTATAGGTTTGCATTGCGTACCGCCGTGATAGCTCAGTCAACAATGGTTTATTCTCCCTATTCTGCCGAAATTGTGGTGAGAGTTCCCTGAACTCACTCTTAAACTCATAGCGTGAACCGCATCTTGCAGCCCGCAACTATGGCAAAGCCCGCTGCGGCATATGCGCATGGCATTGAAGTGAGTGGGGTCGAGTCGTGGGTGTTCACCTCGGGCGTGGTGCCCACCCGTGCCGATGGGACTGTGCCATCCGATTTGGGTGAACAGGCCGCAGTGGTATGGGCCAATATCTCCGCCATCTTGGCCGAGGTTCAGCTCTCGGTGCGCGACATTGTTTCCATCACTACGTATGTAGTGGAGAACGCTGCGGAACATAAAAAAGACGGAGACCTCAGCACGCGCCTCGCGTTAGTGATGGCCGCTCGCGATGCTGTGTTGCAAGGTCACTTGGCTGCAAGCACTTTGGTCACTGTGCCTGCATTGGCTCGCCCCGAGTGGCGCATGGAAATTGCGGTGGTGGCTGCGCGCTAAGCGCACACGCTTACTTGCGCTTTTTGGGAACCGGCTGGTCCCACTTCAACTCGGTTTGAATCTGCACAGAGAAAAGACCAAGTTGTTTGATGAAGTCACGAATATCTGATTTTTGTAATTCAGTCATGCTGTTCACCTCGCCAAGAATGGCCATCCCTTGAATGAGAATAGTTCCCATCAACGTAAAGTTCATCTTGGTTCGATCGGTGAGGTTTGGTTTTGTGAACTGCGAAAGAGCAAAATTGTGAACCATTTTTTGATTCTCTGTAAAACGTTCTGGGTCCACCCCACATGCGAGTAGGTACATCATTGTCCGCATGCGTGCACTGACCATTGCCATCAGGTTTGCGTTGGCGTCGAGAGCAGTAACAATGTCTGTTTCTTTATCGTCTGCTGAAAGGATGGTGCCCAGAACGGCTGATTCGATGGTTTGAATCATGAGCTCTTCGCGGGAACCGAAATAGCGGGCTACGTAGTCGTGGTGCACTCCGGCTTTCGCCGAAATCATATGAACCGTCACGTCTGCCGGTGGGTGAGCGAGAAGAAGTTGAGCTGTTGCGTTCTTCATTCGCACTTCGGCTTCGGCCTGGCTCAGCCGTGGACGTTTGCCAGCTGTTGCTCTATTCTGCGACTTCGTCGTATTGACCATCCACTTATGGTAATGCTCGTGATGAAGGGCCTGGCTAGCGACAAGAGGCATTGTGTGTATGTAGATTCGCATGAGTTTTCTCTATTTTTGATCTTGTGCCTCCTAGGTGGGCATTCTCGGCGCAAATTGTTGCGAAAAGCGGGCTTTACCGCGCCGAGAACACTCTTGAAACCCTTACGATTTTGGGTCTATGGCAAGCAGTACTCCCACCCCCGATTCCCTTGACCCTCGTACCGACTCGGGCATTCCCATTGCGCCCCTGTACACGAGTGCAAACCTTGCAGGCTGGGACTCAGCCACGCAGTTAGGCGACCCGGGCAAGCCTCCCTACACACGTGGTGTGTACCCAACTATGTACCGCGGCAAGTTGTGGACCATGCGTCAGTACGCAGGCTTTGGTACTGCTACGTCAACGAATGAGCGCTTTAAGTTTTTGCTGGGTGCTGGCCAAACAGGTTTGTCGTGTGCATTCGACTTGCCTACACAAATGGGTTACGACTCCGACCACCCACGTGCCGAAGGTGAAGTAGGAAAAGTGGGCGTTGCCATTGACTCAATCGACGACATGCGCAAGCTTCTTGCCGACTTGCCACTCGACAAGGTGTCAACATCAATGACCATCAACTCAACGGGTGCCATTTTGCTCTTGATGTATGAATTGGTTGCTGAAGAGCAGGGCATTCCTGCCAGTGCCATTAGCGGAACCATTCAGAACGACATTTTGAAGGAATACATCGCACGCGGTACCTACGTGTACCCACCGCGGCCTTCCATGCGCATCATTACCGACATCTTTGAGTACTGCTCACAGAACGTGCCGAAGTGGAACACCATTTCCATTTCTGGCTATCACATTCGTGAAGCAGGAAGCACTGCAGTTCAGGAAATTGCATTCACGCTCGCCAACGCCATTGCATACGTGCAAGCAGCAGTAGACGCTGGTCTTGATGTTGACGACTTCGCACCACGTTTGAGTTTCTTTTGGAATGGTCACAATAACTTCTTTGAAGAAGTTGCGAAGTTCCGTGCATCACGACGCATGTGGTACAAAATCATGAGCGAGCGCTTTGGTGCAAAGAAAGAGTCGAGCAAGTTATTGCGCTTCCACACCCAAACAGGTGGCAGCACGCTGACCGCTCAACAACCACTCAACAACATTGTGCGTGTAGCGGTGCAAAGCCTTGCAGCAGTGCTTGGTGGAACACAGAGCTTGCACACCAACGGCTACGACGAAGCATTGAGTTTGCCAACAGAAGAAGCTGCTCGCATTGCTTTGCGTACACAGCAAATTATTGGATACGAAAGTGGTGTGGCCGATACGCCCGACCCACTTGCTGGTTCATACTTCATTGAAAACCTCACCGATGAGGTAGAGCGTTTGGCATGGGAATACATCGCACGCATCGACGAGATGGGTGGGGCAGTAGACGGCATTGAAGCTGGTTTCCAGCAAGATGAAATTGAACAAGCTGCTTACGACTATGCACGTTCTATTGACAACGATGAGCGCGTCATTGTGGGCGTGAACAAGTTCAACATTGGCCAAGAGCCAGAGCCAAAGGTTTTCCCTATTGACCCACAACTCCAGGTGAACCAAATTGCCAGCCTGAAGAAGTTCAAGGCCGACCGCGATCAGGCCCTTGTTGCTGCCAAATTGGAAGAGTTGAAAACTGCTGCTCGCGGCACCGACAACTTGCTGTACCCCATGAAAGAAGCGCTCCGTGCGCATGCAACCTTGGGTGAAGTTAGTGACGCCTTACGTGAGATCTTTGGCACCTACCAGCCAGGGCGATAGGCCACTTACAACCAATTCACCTGTGCTGCAGGCCTGCCCGGCGACTCGATAACACCATTCGGGTAGCCCACATAAATGAGCCCCATCACTTCGGTGGTGGCGGGGAACTGGCACACAGCGTTCATGGCGTCGTTGGCGCCTTTGGGCGGTGAGCCCCACAATGTTGCAAGGCCATGTGCTTCGGCGCCGAGAAGAAGGTTTTGAATTCCTGCAGCAACGGCGTATCGGTTTTCTGCGGTGCGCTGTTCAGAGTCGCCAGGTGCTGCACCCACGGCAATAACAATGGGTGAGCGCAGATACTTCGTGCGAGCCTTAGCGACCTTAAAGTCTTCTTCGCCTTGAGCGGCCATTACAAAAGAAATAGCTTCACCTAGTTCGCGGCGTGAGTCTCCTGAAAGAACCGCTAGGTGCCATGGCCAGGTGCGCTTGTGGTTGGGTGCCCAGGTAAGTAACTCGCATAACTCTTCAACAATGTTGCGCGGTACTTCACGTTGTGCGTCGATGAGCAAACTGCTGCGACGCGCGCGAATGAGTTGAGCAAGGTCGTGTGGAGTCATTGTTAGTTCTTATGGAGAGCAGCGTTCAAGCCACCCCAGGTGCCTTCACGCTGAGATGCTTCAACGGCACCGGTGATGCTGTTACGGCGATAGAGCAAGTTGTTGGCGCCCGACAGCGCACGTGCTTTCACTACTTCGCCATCGGGAAGACGCACGAGTGTTCCGCCAGTTACATACAAGCCAGCTTCAATAATGCAGTTGTCGCCAAGTGAAATGCCAAGGCCAGAGTTGGCGCCGAGCAAGCAACGCTCGCCAACTGAAATGACTTCCTTGCCACCACCCGAGAGTGTGCCCATGATGGATGCTCCGCCACCAATGTCGGAACCGTCACCCACAACAACGCCAGCAGAAATGCGACCTTCCACCATGGAAGCGCCAAGTGTTCCGGCGTTGAAGTTGCAAAAGCCTTCGTGCATCACGGTGGTGCCTGCAGCTAAGTGAGCGCCCAAGCGCACACGGCTGGCATCGGCAATGCGTACGCCCGATGGCACTACGTAGTCGGTCATGCGAGGGAACTTGTCGACGCCATTCACCACCAGGTAGTCGCCACGTTGTGCGAAGTTCCATGTGATGCTTTCGAGTTGGTCGAGGGCAACAGGGCCGCGACTGGTCCATGCAACGTTGGCGAGTAGGCCAAAAGCGCCATCGAGGTTGAGCGTGCGTGGCAATGCCATGCGGTGCGACAACAAATGCAAGCGCAAGTACACGTCACTCGCACTAGTGGGTGCTGCACTGGTGTCAATGAGCAGTTCTACGGGTTGAAAGGCAACGCCACGTTCGGGGTCGCCTGGTGCGGCGGCGGCAATGCTGCTGCGCGGAGCATCGGTGGGAATGGCATCGCCAAAACCAAGTGCACGGAAACGAGTGTCGAGTACGGTGCCATCGGCGGCAACGGTGGCGAGGCCAACGCCCCAAGCGGAAGTGGTCATAGGTGAACCTTTCTGATGTTATTCAAAAACTTCTGGGCGAAGTGTGGGGAACAAGATGATGTCGCGAATGGTGGGAACGCCAGCAATAAGCATGGTGAGACGGTCCATACCAATGCCGAGGCCGCCAGTTGGTGGCATACCGAACTCGAGGGCACGTAAATAGTCTTCGTCGACGGTGCCTGCTTCGGCGTTGCCTGCTTCTTTGGCTTTTTGTTCGTCTTCAAAGCGCAAGCGTTGTTCGATGGGGTCGTTGAGTTCGCTGTAGCCGTTTGCAAGTTCGCGTCCGCCAACAAACAACTCAAAGCGCTCGGTGAGGAAGGGGTCGTTGCGGTCGACGCGAGCAAGCGGGCTAATTTCCACGGGGTGGCCAGTCACAAAAGTAGGTGCCATGAGTTCGTGCTCGGCGAGTGCTTCAAACATCTCTTCAATAATTTTGCCGGTGCCCCATTGTTGTTGCACATGAACATTGTGCTTTGCTGCAAGTGCACGCAACTCTTCAAGATCCATTGATGGGTGAACAGCGACGCCGGTCTTTTCAGCAACAAGGTCGATCATGCGTACGCGGCGGAAAGGTTCGGCTAAGTCGGTTGGGGTGCCATTGATGTCGACAATGGTGGTGCCTATGGCATCGCGAGCAGCAGCGACGAAGAGTTCTTCAGTAATAGCCATTACATCGCTGTAGTCACCAAATGCTTGGTAGAGCTCCATCATGGTGAACTCGGGGTTGTGGCGTGTAGAGATGCCTTCGTTGCGAAACACGCGGCCAATTTCATACACGCGTTCCATGCCGCCAACAATGAGGCGCTTCAAGTGCAACTCAAGTGCAATGCGCAAAAAGAGCGGCATGTCGAGGGCGTTGTGATGTGTGTTGAATGGGCGAGCGTGTGCGCCGCCTGCTTCTGCGTGAAGAACAGGAGTCTCTACTTCAATGAAGCTTTTTGCCGAAAGTGTTTTGCGAAACGACGCAATGATGGCGTGGCGAATGGCAAATGCACGGCGGGCTTCGTCGTTGGAAATGAGGTCGGCATAGCGCTGGCGATAGCGAGTGTCGGGGTCGGTGAGGCCGTGCCATTTGTCGGGCAGAGGGCGCACTGCTTTGGCAAGCAACACGAGTGAGTTGACCTTGACTGACAACTCACCTTTGCGAGTGGTCATTACTAAACCAGAAACACCCACCCAGTCGCCAAGGTCGAGAGCATTAATGGCATCGAAGAGTTCGTCGCCGACAATTGCTTTGGAAACAAACAATTGAATGTCGCCATCGCGGTCGCGCAGCGAAGCGAAAATGAGTTTGCCCTGGTCGCGCTTCAACAACATGCGCCCAGCTACTTCTACATGTACTTCTGTTTCGCTGCCAGCTTCCAAAGCGCCAAACTCGCTACGAATGTCGGCAAGGGTGTGTGTGCGGTCGAAACGGTAGGGGTAGGGGTTGGTGCCTGCGCTACGCATGGCGTCGAGTTGGCCTAAGCGCCGTGAGCGCTCAAGGGCTAGACCCCGGGCATGTTCGGCCGCGTCAATGGGTTCGTCGGCGGCGTCTGGGGGAGGGGTCGGTTCACTGCTCACAACTCTCTACCGTAGTTCCTGCAAGGGTTTTAGGTACTAACAATTCAGGTCTGTAGGGCATGGGGGAACTACGGTGACACCATGTTTCGCCGCGTGGTTCTATGGGGAAGCGTGCTGGGCATTGTGGTGACAGGTGCATTGCCCTTAGCAGCGCAGGCCGACACCATTAACCCGCCTCTGCCCGAGACACCTGAAGCAACCGCACCGTTGAAACGTGCCATTTCGCTTTCTCAGCCGAGGGGTTTCTCTGCTGTTGACCGCAAGAAGGTCATTGCCTTGGCGAAAAAAGCTGGTGCTCGAGCATTTCCAGGCAGGGCCGTCACCCTAGGGCTGGTGAAGGTGCACCGCATGAATGAAACAACGCTCACAAAAACTGTGGTGCAAAGAGTCGCTCGGGGCTATCAAGTGCCCATGTCGACAACGGTGCACGACATTGAGGTGGTGCGCAACTTGTTGTCGTTGGAAGCCGCAGATGCCTTGCTGGCCAACACCATTGTGATGAGCCGCAGTTCGGCAATCATTCGCAATGCACGCGTTGGCGACATTGTGACCCTGCTCGATAGCCGCGAGAAACAACATGAGTTTGTGATTGGCAATATTGCCGAAGACGACCTGGTGGGCGAAGCCGACTTGTTGCTGTCGCCACAGCAAGCAGATGTGCTGGGTGCAAAAATGATTACTCGTTACACCATGATTGGTTTCACCAATGCGGCGGCGTTGGAAAGTGCGTTACGCAATGCAGGATTCAGAGATGGCAACGCATTTCACGTTCGTAAAACGTGGGATGCTCCAAACCCCGATGCCACTCGTGGCTTAGCGGCGGCCAAGCGCATGGTGGGGGAGTTTGCCTACAAAGTGCTGGCGTCGGGCAAGGTGTCAATTGAAGGTGGTTGGCCAGATCGGTTTATTTCACCACGCACAGTATTTGACGACATTGGTGTGAAGGCCGCATGCAACGTGAATGTTCGCACTGCAATACAAGGTGCATTGAGTGAAGTGCGACGTCAGGGTTTGAGTAGATACGTCGATGTAGCCAACACCAACGCGTATGGCGGGTGCTTTTACCCGCGTTACAACCGACTCGCTGGCAAATTGGGTTATCTGTCACGTCACTCGTGGGGCATGGCGCTCGATATGAATACGTCTGTCAACGGGCAAGGTGTGGTGCCGCGTATGGATTGTCGCATTGTGCGTATTTTTCGGCAATGGGGTTTTGCATGGGGCGGAAATTTCACACCCTCTGATGGCATGCATTTTGAATACGTAGGTGAACGCCGCGACAACCTGGCGTTTCCATCGCGTTACTGCCCCAACATCGTGGGTGCGCAGAGATAACCTAAAAACGTGACAATTCGTTTGGTGATTATTGGTGGCGGTCCTGGTGGAAATACGGCAGCCACGTGGGCAGCGCGACTTGGAGCCGAGGTCACCATCATTGAACGCGACATTATGGGCGGGGCTGCACACTTGCTCGACTGCATTCCTTCAAAGGCAATGATTGCAACGGGTGGG
>Ga0208592_1000491_pt1 | contig 10992 bp, 8 predicted proteins | sample LakMenE18May10ns_FD_150712 | JGI IMG/M metagenome (GOLD analysis project Ga0208592, IMG submission 150712) | Freshwater microbial communities from Lake Mendota, WI - 18MAY2010 deep hole epilimnion ns (SPAdes) | ecosystem: Environmental > Aquatic > Freshwater > Lentic | place: Lake Mendota...
GCAAGATTTGAACTTGCGACCTTTGGGTTATGAGCCCAACGAGCTACCGGGCTGCTCCACCCCGCGATGTAGTTGAAGCATTACGGTACAAGGCGAGTGCCTCACTCACAACTTCACCCGAAATGCTTAGGATTAGTGCAATCACCATGCTTGCCCGAAACAAAAAAACCCAGCTGGCCGTAGAGGCGTTGCAAGCAGAAATTGCTTCGTTGCGGGCTGAAATGAGCGAGCAGATGGCCGCATTGGTGGCTGAACGGGAAGTTGCACGTTCTACAGTCGATCGACTTGCTGGCATTGAAGCGCGAGTATCAGGCATGGGCTCTGAACTCTCTCGTCAATTACACGAACTAGGTACCGAGATTGAAGAGCTCTCAAAGCGTGCTGAAGACTCTGGTGTTGCCGAGATGATGGATGCGTTGAAGACAACTCAAGTGCGACTTGCAAACGAGCAAGCTCGGTATGAAATTACGTTCCGACAAGACCTTGCAGCACTTGCGAACAAATTGCTGCAACGCCAACGCGCCTGAACTAACCCTTGACTGTGGCTAAAGCCTGCTGAACAAGTCCACGTGCTTGTGACAACTTGGATTGGTATGTAGCAAAATCTGGTGGTGTTTTCGCCAACGCTGCATCAGCTTGTGCAAACAACGCTTCTGCTTGCCGCAACAACTCCGCTGGCGTTGTGCCAGCAGTTGGTGCAACCGTGACAGGGCTTCCTGCAATGGTGGTGGTCGGTGTACTTGATGAACCACCAACGCGATCGCCAAGATTCCCATTGAATCCGGGGAACAACTGTGAAATTACACTTGTCAGACTGTCGCCAATTACTGACCTGTCACCGTACCCACCAAGGATTTTTCGAACAAAGATCTGTTTGTCGTTTCCGTCAGGCTGAACGAACATCGGCCGTATGTAAACAATTCCCTTACCTACTGGTACCAGTTGCATGTCTCCGTATGTAACGCGTGAACCACGTTGGTCAAGCGGAGTGATTGTCTGTGAAATGGCAGGTTCACTTTCAAACTGTGCTGCCACAGTTGCGGGCCCAGCTGGCAGTGGTGTCTGAATGTCATACACCGTGATTTTTCCATACGTCTTTGGCTCGCTAGAAACCACCATCATCGAACGTAATTCTTTTCGGCTGTCATCAGCTGAGAACGGAACAAACGGACGAACCATTGAAAATTGACCAATATCGGTCTTTGCATTTGGTTCATGGAAAATTGAGAAATACGGATTGAAACGCGCAACTGATGAGTCTGTGGCATTTATGGAGTCAACGGGCGCAATACCGGTGGTTGCAGTGCCAAGCGACGTTGTTCCCGAAGATGTTTCAGGAGCGTTTGCCGGAGCCTGAGAAACGCTCCACGCAGCATCGCGGTTGAAAAACAACGTTGCGTCATCGAATTGGTAACGACCAAACATGTTTGTCTGCACACGGAACAAATCTTCCGGATACCTGAAGTGTGCTGACAACTCAGCAGGAACAGTCGACTTCTTTGCAAACAAGTCTGGGAATGCAGCATTCCACATGAGTGCAATCGGATCCTTTGTATCCATCAGGTACAAAGTCACCTTGCCTGTATACGCATCGACTACTGCTTTGACGCTATTGCGAACATAGTTAAAGGAATGATTCAGACCACTGCCGGCTGTGAGTTGTGAAACATTCGCGGACTCGGCATAGGGATAACGATTTGTTGTAGTGAATGCATCAATTACCCATTTCACTTCACCATTAACGACAACGGGATATGGGTCAGCATCAAGGTGGAGGAACGGGGCAATCTTTGCGACGCGCGAACGCACATCGCGTTGCAACAAGATTTGAGAATCTTGTGTAATCAGATTTGAACCGAAAAGGTTGAACTCACCAAAGTTCACTGCAAGAGCGACACGTCGAATAAAGCTGTTGACTTTGATTCCCCCATCGCCAACAAACGATGTTTGATTTCCACCAGGACATGCTTGCTCTTTTTGCGAACTCTTTACGACGGCATATTCACCTAAACGGTCGCCGAAATAAATCTGAGGCTTCGTAACTTTGAGATCGATATAGGAAGGACGTCCGTCCTCCGTAGCCAAGCTTGCAGGAGCCGCAATCAGCCCGCAACCATGGGTGTAAATGAGATGTCGCGACACCCAAGTGCGGTTCGGGATACCAGCAGGGTTCAGTTCGCGTGCGGCTACCAATACCTGCTGAACGCGCCCATCAATCGAATACCTATCAACGTCAAGATCATTAACGGTGTAGAACGATGTCAAACCTTGGTCAAGCGCAAAACGATTAAGCATCTGCGCCGGATCAAGCTGGCGCACATCGCGAAGAGCTGCGTCATTCTTTTGGATATCAGCAGTACTAATCGAACTAAATGTTGTTTCTTTACGGGTGATGTCTTCGATTCCCATCGCGGCCTTAGTGGCGACGATATTGCGTTGAATGAATGGCAACTCTCGAGTACTGACGTTTGGTTGAACAACGAATCGCTGAATAATTGCCGGGTACACCGTGCCGACTGCCAGTGCAACAACGATCCATAGTCCGATTGCAAGAACTGGTAACCGCCAGCCCTTTTGTCGAATATTCCACAACAACAATGCAGTAACGGCAAGTGATACCAACACCATCAGATTCAATGCCGGCAATTGCGCATTCACGTCGGTGTACAAAGCACCACGAACTACACCGCGAGTTGATGAAGTTAGTTGATACTTCGACAACCAGTAATCAGCTGCACGCAGAAGTGTGCCGATAGCAAGAAGTACCGACAAATGAACTTTGGCTTGTGACGTCACTCGTTGAACACGGTCTTGAGGACGAATGCTTCCATTGATGAAATGGAATGCAGTAGTGATAATTGTGACAAGAACTAGAGCACCAAAGGACCACGCCACAACGAACTGTGCGAACGGCAAACGAAAAACATAGAAGCCGACATTGGCTTTAAACAGCGGATCACCGACTGAAAAGGCTTGTCGATTGCGAAACATTGTCCACTCTTGCCATTGGCTCGAGGCAGGCAACCCGAGCATGAATGCGATAAGTACGGCTAATGCGATTCGCAATTTGCCACGGCTCTTTGCAGTTAGTTCACGAATACGAATAACGGTTTGGTCTTCTGGCGTATTCGGCAGAGTCAGCGGTGCAAGACGATCTGCAATAAGAAGGTTGACCCAAAGAAATAGAAAACAGCCAACTGTAAACACGCCAACAAGTTGAGCTTTGCTGAGCAGAACTGCCCAATACACATCACTGCGACCAACGCTGTTGAACCACAAGACGTTCACGTAGAACGATGACATTGCCCGTGCGCTGAACAGCAGCAGCAAGACGAGTCCGACTACAACGGAGACCACAATTCGGCCACGAGATGGCTTGCCGAGGTTAGGAAGTCGAAATACAGGGCCATTAGGGCCGCCAGGAAGGTCTGATGAGTTACGCACGCATCAGGACGCTAGTCCTGAACGGGGGCAACAAGGCATCGGCAGCCCGCATGAGCAGGGGGATAACTGTGGCCGGTGGGGAAATCATCCCCACGAACAACTGAGCCGCCGAGCGAATTGTCTTCACATTCGCTGCAGCAATTGGTATCTGGCTCGGCCATCCACGTGATCTTGCTACCTGGCTCGAGGGCTAGGTAGGCGCCGTGGCTGTATGACGAACAAGCAATGTCGTCAACATGAGAATCGATTCTTTCCGTCTTCCACAAGCGGTACACGTCACGAATGAGGCCGAGCAAGACATCACGATCGCCTTCAGCTTCGCCAATTGCAATGCGGGCGTCCTCGCGGAACCCTGCAACTAAGCCCGCGGTAATGGCAGTAACAGCATGAGCGGTAATGGCCTTTTGCGTCACACGACGACTTGAACCACCAGCTGACTTCACAGACTTTGCACCAGCACTTGCAGCCGCCATGGAGTCCTCTGCCACAGCAGATGCGTATCGAGCGCTGTGTTCTGCTTCAGTTCCGAGTACTGCATCGATATCTAGAGAAGAACGCTTGGCGCGAACATGACCAAGCACGGTGTTTTGCTCGTCTGCAAGGACTCGCTTCAACTTTCGAGCCATAGCCACAACCACAGGTGACAGCTCTTCATTGCGCTCTTCAAATCGAGCAAGGTCCACAACAGGCGCTGCGGGCTTCACTTTCGCCTTTTTCTCTGCCTTTGGCACTGAAGCCTTCGCAGCAGGCTTTTCATCCTTCACGATGCCTGATGAAGTGGTTGCCTTTGCAGCGACATCAGCGGTGCTACTCGCGCGCAACTTCGCAAAAATATCGTCGACCGCAACAATGTCTTTCTTCACTGTCGGAAGTACGACTGCTTCTTTGGTTGGCTGTTCAACTTCTGCTTCTGCTTCTTCTATTGCAATTTCTGGCATATCGACAGAGCGACGTCCGCGTCCGAACAGTGACACAACATTGGTCTGAGGTTCTTCCATTGGCTCTGCAACGCCAAGATCTTCAACTGAAGGCTCAACGTCTATTGACGTGTGAACTGGGTGAAGAACATCAACAATCTGAGTTTCATGAATTACTTCAACGCTGACTTCTTCGGCACTGATTTCTACTACAGCTACTTCAACTTCTGCTTCAGATTCATGATCGAAGATCACAACATTTGAAACGGTTTCTGTTGGTTCTTCTTCAGCAACTACTTCTTCACGGTCAAACACTTTTACTGACGGATGCTCAGAGTTAATGATGGGCACCGGGCCAGTTGTGGGAGACAAATCAACAATGAATTCAGGCTCATCATGAGCATCAGTGAGTCCGCCAATGACATCTTCACTAGCAATACGCGCGCGCTCAAATGCATTCATCAGGCGATCACGGCCATGGAGAAGTTGTTCAATTTGTGAACGAGCAGCATCACGACGACGTGATAATTCTGACAAGACTTTTTCGCGGTACTCGCGCGCCTCATTGACCATGTCGCGGCCTTGTTGCTTCGCCATTTCAATCTCAGCTTCAGCATCTGCGCCAGAGTCATCACGAATACGTGCAGCCTCCAAAACAGCAGACTCACGAATACGAACCGCATCTTCTGCAGCATCTTTTACAAGACGAGTTGCGGATTCTTCAGCTCGGTCACGAATTTGGGTACTTGCATCACGAGCGGCAGTAAGCACGCGCGCTGCCTCTTCGCCGAGCAACGTGGTGACAGTCTCTTCATCGAGCCGTCCGGGAGCAGAAAGTCCCCGAGTTTGCATGGCCCGCATCTCACTTTCAAGGAAGCGCTCACGCTCTTGAAGGCGCGCCATCTCGGCAGCCACCATTTTGAGAAAATCACGTACTTCAGCCTGGTCAAACCCACGGCGACTAGTGGGAAATGCAGCCGAGCCCACCGCTGCAGGCGATGATGGGTCGGGTCGGGAGAAAGAGATAGCCATTACGCATCTACAGTACGACTCCTAGGGTGCCAAATGGTGGCATTATCCACAGGCCACCTAGGCGGTGGTTGCTATCAAAGCATCACCACCACGAGTCCGCAGCACCGACAAGGCTTCGTCAAGAGTTGCAACTTGCACAATTTCGACTTGTGAACCGGCGGCACGACGAGCCCGCTTCATCTCGTCGGCTGATTGACCAGCGGGAACGAGGAAAAGGTCAGCGCCCGATGCCTTCACTGCCACAGCCTTTTGTTCAAGAGCGCCGATCGCCCCAACTGAGCCGTTATTGCTTATCGTTCCGGTCGCGACTACCCGTGAAGGACCCATCAGATTTCCGCTTGTGAGTTCGTCGAGTAATGCCAATGTGAACGCAAGACCAGCTGATGGACCACCGATATCTGTTGTTGAAATCTGAACCTCAAATGGCAGCGTCACAGTACGAGTATCTGCCGGAACAAAGCCAATGATCGGGCGAGTGGGATTATCGGCATTTGCCATTAACTGCACCGAGCGCTTCTCAGCCTTTTTTACGTCGGGTGTTACTGCCTTGGAGTCATAGGGAATCACCGTTAGTTCCACGGTGTCGCCGACAGCGCGGCCTTTCATCTGTGTCGCAAGGTCAGTCAATGTCGGTGTCGCAACTCCATTGAAGTGAGTGATGGTTTCCCCTACTTCAAGATTTGTGCATGCAGCATTTTTCTTTGGCGCACCATCACACACAAGTTCTTCAATAACTACTCGACCCATCACAAGATCTACATCAAGCCCAAGTTTCTTCATTGCGACATACTCAGCAATTTGTTTTGCTCCGATCATCGCTTGAAAGCCGAGTCGCCGAGAGTTAGTCGGGGTGATTGTTCCGAAATGTTCTTCGTATGTGTCTACTTGCACATACGGGTCAATCCAGCCAAGGATGCTGTCGAGAATAGATAACTGACCACCAAATGCAGTAACAAATTTGATTCCATTTGTTGCACGGAATCGTTCGGGAACTTCTGTCCCTGTAGATGATTTCGCAAACTCAATTCGTGGTGCCACGGCCATCGCTTCACCAGGCGCGAGTTCAAATCGTTGAATTCGAACTGCAGCCATTGCAATTGCTCCGAATAACACCAGCCACGACAAAGTGATGAGTGGCAGGGCGAATCCCAGTCCGCGCATTGGTGCGGGACGGCGTGGTGGGACTGGCGGTACAATTGAGTTGTCCATGAGTACATCAATCCTTTCATCATCTATGTTTGCAATCACCGCTACTGGTGCTGGCGTGCGAGCTATGTGGGTGGTGGCCCTAGCCCTGATTGCTCTTGCGTTTATCGATCGTATGAAGCCTGCCACGCCGAGACGTAGAGCGGTAGTGCGGGTAGACAATAAACCCACACCTTTGTACGCAGAGCCCGAACGCGATCAAAAGTGGAGGGCCCTTGCCAACTTGTCCGGAGGCGCAATCTTTTTCGGTGCCCTTCTTGCTTGCATCCTTGGTTTCTTATTCACCATTGCCTTCGAATTTGTGGGTGGGCTCCTTCGGGCCTAGTCCGCTATGACAGATAGTTTTCGATTTGATGTCATCGCAGCCGGGTTCTCTGGCGATTCCTCAGTTGCGCTTGAGGCGCTGCATCACGAAGATGGCACTGTTCGCGCCAGTGCATTACGAGCCCTTGCTCGCATCGGCACTTTGACCGCTGAAATTCTTACGCCATTTATTCAGGATTCTCATATTGAGACCAGACGAACTGCCGTTGAATTAGCAGTTCCATTTCCTTCGGTAGCCGTGCATCAATGCATTGATGACTCGGATGTTTTTGTTGCAGAAATGGCTGCATGGTGCGTGGGTGAACGCACACCAGCAAGTGACATCGAAATCGAGACTCTCATTGATCGCACGACATCACATTCTGAAGCAGTGGTTCGCGAAGCTTGTGCAGCCGCGCTTGGTTCACTCGGTGATGAACGCGGCCTATCTGCAATTCTTGCTGCATGTTCAGACAAACCTGCAGTGCGTCGGCGCGCCATCTTGGCACTTGCACCATTTGAAGGCGACGAAGTTGACGCAGCATTACAACGTGCACTGGAAGATAAAGACTGGCAAGTACGTCAAAATGCCGAAGATCTTCTGAACCCTCGTAGCTAATTACTTTCGCGCGGCGACTGTAGATTTTCGCGCGGCTTCGCAATCAGTGCGTGCAAGACATCCGTCAACATGATCATTTACTAAACCCATTGACTGCATAAATGAATACACAGTGGTCGGTCCGACAAATTTCCAACCGCGCTTTTTCAAGTCCTTCGACAATGCTGTTGCGGACGGCGAAATAGAAGCGACACCAGATGCATGCGACGATTCACCATCACGACCAAATGGAACGTCTGGTGCATACCCCCAGATGAAGTCAGACAACGAACCAGTTTCATCGATGAGATCCAAAGCGCGACCTGCATTGTTTATGGTTGCTTCGATTTTTCCTCGGTGCCGAACAATTCCTGCATCTTCCAAGAGACGATTGATGTCACGTTCAGAGAAACGAGCAACCTCATCCATATCGAATGCGTGAAATGCCGAACGAAAATTCTCGCGCTTACGCAAGATTGTGAGCCAAGACAATCCGGCTTGAAATCCTTCAAGGCATAGTTTTTCGAAAAGTCGGGTGTCGTCAGTAACGGGGCGGCCCCACTCGGTGTCGTGATAGTCGATGTATTGCTGATCATCGCCAGGCCACCAACAGCGTTCGGCGCCATTTTCAGTAGGTCGAAGCCATTCAGTCGTCACACCTAAAGCGTATGCGTCTATTTACTTTTCGAGAATCGGGAAAAGAACCCTGGCTTAGTTGATGAAGCCGGCGCTTTGCTCGACCCACATGAACAACGGTCTGCCTTGGCTACGTGCCCGAGCACTTGTTCAACATGCGCTCCGCATCCTGCCCAACTGGGCCTATTGCACTTCCTGCATTTCACTTGTCTACACATACCCCCTAGGGTATCACCAATAGTCACAACTCGTTACCCCACTTGCTTTGCGCTCCGTGTGACCCCAGACACCACCCGAGGGGTACGGTGAAATCATGGCTACAGAGACACTGGTTCCCGGATTCACCAATAAGAGATTGTGGATTGTTCTTGGCGCTCTGGCACTTGCCGTCATGCTGGCAAACCTGGAAACCTCCATCATCGCCACTGCGCTTCCCACCATTACGGGTCAGTTCAATGCGTTCGAAAGTTTTGCGTGGGTAGGAACTGCGTACATCGTTACGTCAGCAATCAGTACTCCCCTTCTTGGGAAATTGTCTGACCTGTACGGTCGTCGACTTATCTTTCAATCAACAATGGCAGTTTTCTTGGTTGGCTCAATTCTGTGTGGCGCATCGCAATCAATGGGCCAACTAATTGCAGCGCGTGCGTTCCAAGGAATGGGCGGCGGCGGAATTCAAGCACTCGCCTTCGCGATCCTCGGTGACATTCTTCCGCCACGTGAACGCGGTCGGTACATGGGCTACTTCACTCTTGCATTCGTTGGTTCTGCAGTTCTCGGGCCTCTCATTGGCGGGCTCATCATTGACCACGCCAGTTGGCCGTGGATCTTCTACATCAACATTCCTTTTATCATCATTGTTGCTGGCATCTGCCACTTCGCTCTCAAACTTCCGTTCAAACGGCGCACAGCCAAACTTGACTTCTTGGGTGCTGGCTTGCTTTCTCTCACTATTGCATCACTGATGATTGGCCTAGAAGAAGGGAGGCACGGTTGGACCCAACAACACGTCCTCATACTTCTAGTTATTGCAGTGCTTGGTCTTATCGCATTTGTCAAAGTAGAACAACGTGCTGAAGAGCCGATGATTCCACTTCGACTTTTTTCAAATGATGTCGTTCGCACGTGCGCACTTCTAGGAATGTGCGCTGGTGCAGTTACCTACGGTGCTGGTGGCTTTTTGTCGCTCTACTTCCAAGACTCACTGTTGGTATCGCCTACAGAATCAGGATTGCGCACATTGCCACAGATGCTTGGCGTAACAATGGCCACGTTTGGTGTTGGTCGCATCATTGCCAAGACAGGTAAGTACAAAATTTTTCCAGTCATTGGAAGCGTTCTCTGCATCTTTGGCCTTCTCGGCATTGCACAAATAACCGGTACAACTCCTTATATGTACCTAGTGATCCCAATGATTCTTCTGGGCTTTGGTACAGCTTCTGTATTCACCACAACGTCAATCGCAAGTCAGAATGCTGTTGAATTCTCTGATCTTGGTGTTGCCACTGCAACAGTGCTCTTCTTCCGATCGCTTGGTGGCTCATTCGGACTGGCAATATTTGGAACCGTACTGAACTCAACGATTCGCAGTGAAATACCAAAGCGAATACCTATTGAACCCGACAAAGCTTCCTCCATCATCCGATCACCAGAACAAATTGCTTCATTACCTCTCGCCTCAAAACAAGCAGTGGTCGACAGTCTCGCTATGGGAGTCAGTCGAATCTATTGGCTCTGCGCGGGCACTATGGTTATCGCATTGTTGCTTGCCGTGATTCTGCGCGAACAGCCGTTGCGCTTGCGCGCCGGTTTGTCGGACGCCATGGAAAAGGCCGAGTCAGCAACCACGTAATTGCGACACACCCACGCTCTACGATGTGATTGTCGATAGGGAAACCCTATTCATATTGGCTTTCTGGCCCAGTTGTCCACCTCACTGTTCTTAGGAACGAGGTTAAATGTCAGTCACTCTTCGTTCAAGAACGATTTGTCCCATCGTGGAAAAGATCGATTCGCTGCCCGTAAACCAGCTCACGACCGAATCAGTTCGTCAAGCGCTCGAAGGTCTGGCCCACATTGCGGCGTGGGTAGATTCAAAAAAGCTACTTCTCACTCGACGACTTCAAGAACTTGCCGCTGCATCACCATCGGTCGTTCCGGCGCAGGTCATTGCATCAGCATGTGGCGTCACACGTAGTGAAGCACAACGCGGTGTAGCGCGAGTCTCGACATTGGATTTGGTTCCACAACTTGAAACTGCGCTCACCACCGGCACTGTGTCAATCGCACATATCGACGCAGTCACGCAAGCAATGGCACACCTGTCCGAGCCCGAGAAGCAACAAGTTGCGATACAAGGCAACTGGATCAATATGGTTGCATCGCACACCACGCCCGACAATTTTGCCCGCGCAGTACGACGGGCTGTGCAACAGATTCACACAGATGCTGGCCTCACCCAACTCGAGCAGCAACGTCGCCGTACTTTCCTGCGCCACTGGGTCGATCGTGATTCCGGCATGGTCTGTCTGCGCGGAGAATTTGATCCGGAATCTGGTTTACAAATTGTCGGACGCCTGCAAACTGCAGTGGAGCGACTCTTTCACGAAGGAACTGTTAACGGCGAACCTCGATCTCCCGATCAACTTCGGGCCCTTAGTTTGTGTGCCCTTGTTATCGATACCAATGCGGATTCCGCAGCTCCCATTACTTCTGCATATGGTCGAGCTGACGTCAGTGTCATTATCGATCTCAAAACACTTCAATCAGGTATTCACAAACACTCGCTAGTTCATACAGGTACCGAGATTGATGTTCCTATCGAAACCATTCGTCGCATTGCCTGTGAAGCAAAAA
>Ga0208592_1000493_pt1 | contig 10954 bp, 8 predicted proteins | sample LakMenE18May10ns_FD_150712 | JGI IMG/M metagenome (GOLD analysis project Ga0208592, IMG submission 150712) | Freshwater microbial communities from Lake Mendota, WI - 18MAY2010 deep hole epilimnion ns (SPAdes) | ecosystem: Environmental > Aquatic > Freshwater > Lentic | place: Lake Mendota...
TCTCTCAACCAGGAGTGCAGTCTTGGCAAAATCGCCAAGCTCTTTTTTGAATGCCTCTCCTGCACTAAGAACTGGCCTTCCGGTTCTAGCTGAGGTGAACTGAGCCGGGCGGATTCGATCGCCATCAATTTGCAAAGCGGTGACTTCTGAGATCCAACCATCTGTTTGGTCCTGGCGAAGCCAAGAGCTTTCCCAAGCTGATCCCGCAAACATTGTTGAGTCAAGAATAATCTCATCAATTTGAGTGACTCCATTTTTCTCAGCCCAGACCCGAACTTGGGTCGCTAAAGTTGCAAGCTTTGGGGCGTCTTTGTAAATCGACTGCGAGCCCACTGGAGTTTTCGAAAGTGTCACATCTCCACCGCCAACTAGTGAAATCACACTCTTGGCTTGCGGGTCAGCCATTACCTTGGAGGTGGCTCGGTAGTTTGGGCCTAAGGTCATTAGCGCAGCTGCTGCGGTAAGTGTCTTCATTACCGATGCGGTAGCTGCCGGCTTAGTTGAATCGCGGTCGTATAAGACCTCACCGGTCTCGGCGTTTAGAACAACTGCCTGCAAAGTACCCAGCTGTGGGTTCGAAGCTTCCTCCGCGACCGAACAAGCTCTAGCAATTGTTGCTGTTGGAGAAGCCGAGGGACTGGCCGATTCGGAAGCAGTAGGCGATTCGGTTGGAGTTAGTCCAATGTTTGAGCCGCCACCTGTTACTGCGAAACCACCGATAATCAGTGTTAGAACTAACAGTCCTGAACCGGACCCGATTAGAACTTCTCGAAGGTAAGGAAACTTATCTGCTAACTTGGCCAACTGGCTAAACTCCTGAATGCTCGATACTGGTTCGCTGCATAATCTGATCCATAAGCTCCATAACTTCTATGGATTGATCATGGTTCATGACTTGGGACTGTCATAGTCCTGATCGAGTGCAACTTTCGATCTATTGGGCTTAGCTTTACAGCCCAGTAGTTCAATATTACCTTCGAACCTGAGGATTGCCTTATCATGCCGGTTTTGTGTGGCCTCTGTTTGCTAGCTCTGAGAGGCCATGTAATTCCAAAGCTTAGACTTGGCGCATGCGCCTAAAATCCTCCCTAGCCCTTGCCTTACTGGCAACAGTTGTATTCGCGTTTCCCGCAAAGGGCCACGACCTACTAATTGATATTGAGCCCGCATCTGGGGCGGTCCTAACCGAGGGAAGCTTCGAGGCGAAACTCACCTTCAATAACCCACTACTTGTTGTCGAGGGCGAAACTAACGCTGAACTGTCAACTAAGCCCGTTGGTTCGTATGACTGGGTGCCTCATGAGATAGCGGTTATGGATTCAGTATTAACTGCTCAAATCAATTTGAGCGAATCTGGTGATTACGACCTGCGCTGGAAGGTGGTTTCTTCAGATGGTCACCCGATCAGCGGTGAGTCAACTTTCACCCTGGAGCTAGCGACATCGCAGCCGCAGGAAATCGAAGCGCCAATACTGATTTCTCCGGCTCCAATTCAAGAATCAGATGCAGGCGGTTCGATGGTCGGTTTTTACATCGGCCTTGCAATGGTGGTGCTCGGAGTTATCTTCGCGCCGATTGGCCTAATGATTAGAAGACGAGCTAGGAAGTCCTAGGCCTAACTAGGGCATCGATGTTTCCTAGAAGCTCATCAAATTGAGCTGCGGTCATTAGCTTTAACTCCAACACAACCTCCCGCACACTGGTGCCATCGGCTAATGCTTTCTGAGCAACAATGGTGGCGTTCTCATAGCCAAGTAGTGGTGAAATAACTGTTACCAGTCCGATGGATTGCTCCACGCTCATGCGGAGTTTTTCAACATTGGCTGTAATTCCAGATACGCAAGCATCCGCTAGAACGTAGCAACCCTGGCGAAGCTGAGTGATGCTCATCATTAGCGCGCGGCACATAATCGGCTCGAAGGCATTCAGCTGCAACTGCCCAGCTTCAGCTGCCATGGTTACGGTCACGTCGTTGCCAATTACTGCAAAGGCAATTTGATTCACTACCTCAGGGATAACTGGATTTACCTTGCCGGGCATTATCGAAGAGCCAGCTTGCCTTGGTGGCAAGTTGATTTCATCAAGACCTGCTCTTGGTCCACTAGATAGAAGTCGAAGATCGTTAGAAGTTTTTGAAAGCTTCACTGCTATTCGCTTCAGAACTCCAGAGACCATCACAAATACTCCGGCATCTTGTGTCGCCTCAACCATGTCCTCGGCGACCATGAAGTCAAACCCCGAGAGCTTGGAAAGAATCAAGCATGCTTTCTGGGCATAACCAACCGGGGCGTTGAGTCCAGTTCCAATTGCAGTTCCACCGAGATTAATCTCTCGAAGCAGTGGAACGGTTTCCTGAAGTCTTTGGATGTCCTCCATGGTCATTCGAGAGAAGGTTGCAAACTCTTGACCAAGTGTCATCGGAACAGCGTCTTGCATTTGAGTTCGGCCCATCTTGATGACGTCTTTGAACTCATCGGCTTTGCCTTGGAAGGCGGCCTGAAGATGCGCCATTGCCTTTAGTAGCTCATTGATTTCCAGAATCAGGGCAAGTTTTAGAGCGGTTGGATAAACGTCATTGGTCGACTGGGATTTGTTCACATCATTCAGCGGGTGAACGATGTCGTAGTCACCTTTTGAACCACCCAAGATCTCGATAGCACGGTTGGCGATGACCTCGTTGGCGTTCATGTTGGTGGATGTGCCGGCACCACCCTGAATCGCGTCCACCACAAATTCAGTATCAAATTTCCCATCGGCAACTTCCTTACAAGCTTTGGAGATGGCATCGTTGATTTCAGCGGATAGTTCACCGAGTTCAAAGTTTGCCTGAGCGGCTGCCTGCTTGACGATAGCCAAAGCTCTAATTAGAGATCGGTAGTGACCGATTGGTACACCTGAGATTGGGAAGTTATCCACTGCTCTTGCAGTGTGAACACCCCAGTAAGCGTTTATTGGAACTTGATAATCACCGAGCAAATCATGCTCAAGCCTCGTTGCTGACATGTATTAAGTCTGCCACGAAAACTACTGGGTAAGTGACGCTCCACAGCTATAGAACCTTGTCACTACGCGGTCTATAGCGCCTTGTGCTGTGTAGGTGACCGAAATTCCGTTTTCACTATCAGCTCTTGCAAATACGGTAAATGCAAGGCGTGAACCATCCGATGCATTTACTATTCCGCTCAAACCATAAAGCCCGGGGATATATCCAGTTTTTGCAATTACGTTTCCTCGAGAAATGGCCGATTTTCCTTGGAATCTATATCTCAAAGTTCCAGTTTCTCCAGCGATGGGCATCCACTCCGTCAAAACCCCAAGTCCGTTTTCTGCCTTTGCAACTTTCACCATTAGTTCAGCAAGTAGTTTGGAATGCACTCTGTTCTCATTTGATAATCCAGAAGCATCGCGAATCACTAATGGCTTTGGCTTCAAGCCAAGCTCTCTAAGGGACTGCTTGATAACTTTGTTAGCTCCAGCAATACTTCCCTCGAGACCTGCTGCCTTCGCCGCGTGCCGAGCAATAAACTCAGCTCCCGTGTTATCGGAGTGAGTAAGCATGTGACCTAGCCAGCTTTGTCTCATGTCCTGAGACTGGACTTCACTAATCACGTAAGCGTCAGTCGGGGTTTTTCCGACCACTAACTCAGCATTGACTGCCCGCTCCCCAAGTGATGCACGCAGTGCCTCACCTGCAGTGAGCACAGGGTCTTTGCCTCTGCGGAAGCTGTATGAGGAAATCAGGCGATTGGGTTGAACTCGGTCGCCGTCTGCCTGAATTGACGTGATGTTTGAAACGTATCCAAGCGTTCTGTATTTGGCCGGCCAATCTGGATTCCACGCTTCGCCGCTAAAGAAACTATCGTCCAGGATGATCTTTGTTATTGGAACCTCAACTGGGATTTTTTCAAGAGCCTGCTTAGCAAGGTTTCTTATCCTCGGTGGCTTGGAGTAAACACTTGATTCACCAGGGCCCAAACGTGAAAGAGTAAAGTCCCCTCCACCTTTTAGAACAAGTGTTGATGGCTCGCTTGGGGTTGCAAGCACCTGAGTCACGGCTTTGTATTCAAGCGGAAGCTTCTGAAGTGCTGCTACTGCAGTCAAAGTCTTGATTACCGATGCCGAAGGCGTTAGTTCTTTACCCAAAACATCCACCAAGACTTCACCCGTGTCAACGTTGATGACATAGGCGTGGAATTTCCCGAGAGTCTTTTGAGACATCGCCTTATTGGCGGTGCAGGGGGCCGCTTCGGTTGAAGTATCAACGGCCGCATCGTCAGGGTTTGCGTAGCTGATTGGGGCAAAGGTCGCACTCAGTGCCACAGCTATAGCAGCGGCCAGAACAAGCTTCAGGGAGATTTTGTGCATTAGCCAAGGCTAAGCTCAAGCGCTTGATTCGTTAGGTTCCCACTCTAAGCGGCAGGAAATTCTCAGGGAAGAGTAAGTGGTACTACCAACCCATGCGGCAGAAATCTTCTACCTTTGAAGTTCTTCCGGAGACGATCATCACGTCACCGGTATGTAAGACAGTCTCAGGAAAAGAAGGCATATAGCTTTCGCCTTCCTTACGGGTAGCAACTACTGTGACTCCATGGTTGGAGCGGAATTTCATATCCGAGAGTGTTTTGCCATCAAAGCTTTCTGGCACTTCAGTCTTGGCCATAACGAAATCCTCATCGAGCTGGATGTAATCCAATGACTCACCGCTAACCATGTGAGCTACTCGCTTACCCATGTCCATCTCTGGGAAAATAACGTGATGCACGCCAAGCTGCTCAAGAATTCTTCCGTGAGAAACACTTGTAGCTTTAGCCCAAACTTCTGGAACGCCGAGCTGCAACAGCAGCGAGGCTGTAAGGATTGAGGCTTCTAGATCCGAACCAATCGCCACCACCGCGGAATCAAAATCCTGAATGCCAAGTTCTCTAAGGGTGGCCTCATCGGTTGTGTCTGCCTGAACCACGTGAGTCAGTGATTCGGCATTGGCCTGTACTAGCCTTTCGTCGGAATCGATGCCCAAAACTTCTCTGCCTGTCTTAACAAGCTCAAGAGCAAGAGCAGTTCCGAATCGGCCTAGACCAATTACTGCAATGGTTGACGCTCCGTGCTTTTTACCGGCGCGTAGCTTTAGACGATTAGCCAACTTTTTCTCCATTCAAGTGCTTCGGAGCCTGGGGCTTCAAAGCAGCACTTCTAACAATAACTGCAGAGTTGTTTTCTGCAGAAGACTTAACCAATTAGGGGCCTTTCCTTAGGGAACTCATAGTGGCGCTGTGTCTTTCTTAGAGCCAAGGAAGTGGCTACCACGATAGGGCCCAGTCGACCAAAGAGCATCAGCAAAGACAGAAGGAACTTTGCGTGTTCGGGAAGATCAGGGGTTATTCCGGTGCTTAGACCCACAGTTCCAGCGGCTGAGATTACTTCGAATAGAAGTTCATCCAGTGTGAAGTTGGTTGTGAATCTCAGCAGGAATATCGCGCCAATCACCACGAAGATGTAGAGAGTAACAATAGTCAAAGCTTGTCGCTGCATTGATCTTGGAAGGCGACGGTTTCCAACGTTCACCGCAGACTCTCCGCGAATTTCGGTGTAGACGATGTAAAGCAATACAACAGCGGTACCAATTTTGATACCTCCGGCCGTTGATGCACTGGCTCCACCAATAAACATCAAGATGTCAATTCCAAGCCAGGTGCTTGCGTACATCGCTCCGGTATCAATTGTGTTTAGTCCTGTTGAGCGAGGCATCGAAGAAGCGAACAGGCTTGAGATGACTTTCTGGAGTGGATCCATAGCACCCAGGGTGCGAGGGTTGTACCACTCGGAAATTGCGATGCCAAAAGCGCCGATTAGTAACAGCACCAAGCTCGAATAAAGAATGATTCTTGAGTTTAGGGACCACTGTGCCGGCATCGTGTAGTCGGAAGTTTTCCTAAGCAGGGAATAGATTCTCAATTTGAGACGGTCTCTGATTTCAGCCATGACTGGAAATCCAAAACCTGCCAGGGTTGAAATCAGGAACACTGGACCGATGATTCCAAGGTCACCGGCAAATCCCATCAGGCTGTCTGAGTAAAGAGCAAAGCCAGCTTGGTTGAATGCTGAAATTGCATGGAACCCACCGTGGGCCAGGGCTTTTTCGAACGAGTAGCCGTACTCGAAGAAGAATCGAACTGCCAGAAACAAAAACAAGACCAGCTGGAAAAACAGCATTAGTTTGGCGATGTTTTTCAGCAACGTCTTTACATCTGGCTGCTTGGTGGCGGATGACTCTGAAGTTGCAGAAATTCGATTCTTGAGTGAGATTCGTCCTTCAATTAGATAACCAACAAGGGTTGCAAATCCGATGATTCCAAATCCACCAATTTGAATCAAAAACGCCAGAATCACATGACCGGTGGTTGACCAGTAAGTTGCGGAATCAACCGTTGTCAGTCCTGTCACGGTGACGGCGGAAGTTGAAGTGAAAAGTGCGTCAAAGAAATTTGTGACTGTTCCGGCTTTGGATGCCGCCGGCAACATGAGTAGGAATGTGCCAAGAAGAATAAGAGCTGTAAAGGCTGCTGCAATCAACTGCGTTGAAGACAGCCTGGATAGTTTTGGCATTTCAGATAAAACTATACTCCTGCCCTTGAAACTAGTCACAAGCGCAGGCTGCAAGTCAATAGCCAAGCAGTCTTCGGGCTAGTAAGACTGGCTTGCTTAGTTGAGGACGCCTATTTTCTTGAGCCTTGCAATGGCCCCATCTTCGATTGGCGATTCTGGTCCAATTGCCAATCTCATGAACTTCAAAACAAAGCGAGTAATTGGCTGAATGATCCAACGCGGCTTGGCACGAAGACCAAGCAGTTGCCTAAATTCTGGTCTGAGAGAAACAACAGCTGCGTCAAACAACAATCCGTAGATTGGCTTTGAAGTAACTGGAAGTGGTGGGTTCTTAATGAATGCAACTACTTTTTCGGTATCCGGAGTTGACACCAAAAGTCCGGCTTTGTAAAGGTTTGAAATTTCCCTATCTAGCTCGTGCAAGTTCATAGGGCACTTTTCTAACCCCAGCGGAGCAACCGAAACACTCCACTGAGCGATGTAGTTATCCGCTCCGGTAGCAGCGGTACCTTTGGGGATTTCCCGGCTGGAATACATCTGGTGAGACACCAAGAAAGACTCCATAAAAGCGATGTGCACCCACAACAGCAGGTCTTTATCGGCGGCCTTGTATGCAACCGTTTCGCCGGTTCCTTTCTTGTAATCGCCCTTTACGCGCTCGTGCAGACGGTTGACTCTAGAAGCTTCACTAGCAACCGCAGTCTTGGAACCAAATGTCGTCACTGTTAGCCAGCGAATAGTTCCAGCAAGTCTTCCCAGTGGATCAGATTCATACCTTGAATGGTTTTTTACTCCAGTAAGAGATCCTGGGTGAAGGGCCTGCATCAGCAATGCTCTGATTCCACCAACGAGAGTGCCGAAGTCAGCGTGAACTACCCAGGGAGCATCGGTGGGAACGAAATACCCAGCTTCTTCACCTTCGGCAACAACTCCAAGCCAGGGTGGTATTCCACCTGGATCTCCGGAGAGTAGCTTTCGAAAGCGCAGGGATAGATACTCCTGCACTGCGTTATTTTGCTTGTTCGACAAACTAAAAATCTCTCCTTGCAATCAGTCAAACACACATTTCAGCTTTCAAAATCCAACCTGATTGTGCTCAAGAAAAAAGCCGGCGGTTTCCCGCCGGCTTCAAACTTTGATGACTTAGAGCAGGTTCGGAATCTTCTGCTCTGCCGCGACGTTTGCTCTTCTGAACCAGAAGGTCACAGCGGTCGAAAGCAGAACAATAAATAGTGAGTACAGGGCAGGGATCAGAAGAATCTGATCTAGACCCGGGCTGTCTGCGTAAACGGACACGATAACCGCGATTGCTAGCGGACCATTTTGAATACCGGTCTCGAGCGAGATTGTTCTAGCGTTCATCGGGTGCAACTTGATTGCCTTGGCGATGTAGTAAGCAACAGTCATTCCCATGGCTCCGAGTCCAATGGCAACTACGTAGGTTGGCCACTGGGTAGTTAGAAGTAGCTGCCAGTTTCTTGGAACCCAAATTGCAATTAGGAACGGAATGAACAAAAGTCCAAACACTCCACCGATTAGCTCAAGAACTGATCCAGCGTTGGCACTTAGGCGACGAACGAGCATGCCCAATGCCACCGGCACAATCAGACCAAAGATAACGGTTACTAGCTCACCAACTGGAATATCGAGAGATTCATCAAGCCCAACTAGGCGAGAGTAAAACACCAACATCAGAGGTGTCATTACAAACGCCCAAAGGGTTGAGTTCACGGTCATGGTGACACTCAATGCAAGGTTTCCCTTGGAGAAGTAAGTAAAGAGGTTAGAGGTTGTACCTGCTGGCACCGCTCCCATAATCAGCGCACCAAGGGCGATGAATGCAACCCCCGGTGGCGGATCAAACTGGAACAGCACGAAGGTGACAAGAATAAAGGAGGTCAGTGGCATGACACCAAACTGGGTAAGCCAACCGATAATCAGACCCCATGGACGCCTTAGTGCTAACCCAAAGTCCTTTGGGGTAAGGCCTGCGCCAAGCCCGAACATGATGATCAGAATGAAGATGCGAAGCAGAGTCTGTTCGAACTCGTTTACGACGGTAGCTTCGTTGGCTACTTCCTCAGCGAGAATCATTATTGACTTCATGGTTATGCCCCCTTCTTGTTTGAACCGGCAACCACGTCATCGCGAAGCACGCGACGCAGAATCTTTCCAATTGGGCTCTTTGGTAGCTCATCCACAAAGGTGACGCCCTGAGGAATCTTGTAAGCCGCTAGGTTTTCTCGGCAGTAAGCGATGATCTTCTCGGCACTCGGTGCAGGAACAGTTGCCACAACATAGGCCTGAACTTTCTCACCGGATTTGTCATCTGGAACTCCGATGACACCGACTTCAAGAACGCCAGGAACGGCTGCGATCTGCTCTTCAACTTCGTTTGGATAAACGTTGAATCCGCTGACTAAAATCATGTCTTTCTTGCGGTCAACAATCTTGAAGTAACCATCGGCATCCATCTGAGCGATGTCACCGGTATAGAACCAGCCGTCTTTGATGGATGCGGCTGTTTCTTCCGGACGCTGCCAGTAGCCAAGCATGATCTGAGGACCTCGAGCGATTATCTCTCCTGGCTCGCCAACAGACACTTCCTTACCCCTTTCATCCACACACTTCACTTCAGTTGAAGGAACCGGGATACCAATCGAACCGTCTTTGGAAAGTCCGGTTAGCGGGTTAAAGGTAAGTACCGGTGAAGTTTCTGTCAAACCATAGCCTTCGACAAGCGGGGTACCGGTTAGCTCGCGCCAGCGCTCTGAAACTGAAGCCTGAAGCGCCATGCCTCCGGCAGCCGAAGCACGCAAGTGCTTCGGTGGTGCGTCCTGGAACCAACGCTCGTTCAGCAGGGCGTTGAACAAGGTGTTCACACCGGTGAGCCAAGTGATCTTGTAGTTATCAAAGGAACGCTGCAGGTTGCTTGGCGGACGAGGAGAAGGAACGATGATGTTTCTTGCTCCGATGTGGAAAAAAGCAATCAAGTTAATAGTGAAAGCAAAGATGTGGTACATCGGCAGTGCCGTTAGCACTACCTCTTTACCTTTTCTCATACCTGTTCCACAGTGTGAAATCATCTGCAAGGTATTGGTAACTAGGTTGCCGTGAGAGAGCATCGCACCCTTTGAAACACCGGTTGTTCCTCCGGTGTACTGAAGTGCCGCAACCGAGTCAGCGGTGATGCCCCTTAGGTAACCAGAAGCCGCTGATTCATTCTTGGCATTCTTGCCAGCTTTCAAAGCGTCCTGGAACCAGGTGTGCTCAACTGTGATTTTTGGAAGAGTCCTGCTCCAGTAGCGCTGAACAATTCTGATGATGCCGGCAACCACCGGTGGGAAAAACTCTGAGATCTTGACTGTGACGACGGTCTTGATCTTGGTCTTTGGTAGAACTGCTCCAAGTCGGTCAGCAAACATATCGCTAACAACCAATGTCACAGCGCCTGAGTCTGAGAACTGGTGAATCATCTCTGGAGCGGTGTAAAGCGGGTTGGTGTTTACAAGAACAAGTCCTGCTTTGAAAACTCCGAAAGCAACAATCGGATATGCCAAACAGTTTGGCATCTGGACCGCAACTCTGTCACCTTGCTTGAGTCCAACTACCTCACGAAGGTAAGAAGCAAAATTGTCGGAGAGAGTATCGATCTGGGCATAGGTAAGAGAACCGTTCATGCCGTTTGGCATCACTTGCGTGAAGGCCTTGGTTTTTGAGTAAGTAGCAACAGCGGCTTTTATAAGCTCTGGAATATTTGCGTAAGGAACTTTGTCAAGCTCTGGGCTGACCTCGCTTGGATAATGCTTGGTCCAGGGATTCGGTGTCATCATTGACCTTCCGCTTAAGGGACCACCCCAAGCGAACAAGCCAGCGGTGGTTAGTTCGGACCATCCTAACAATAGAGAAGGGGTCATTTTCAACCCGAATATCTGCCCCGCAACAACACTGGAGCCACCTAGGAGAATTGAACTCCTGACCTGCTCTTTACGAGGGAGCTGCTCTACCAACTGAGCTAAGGTGGCCAATTGACAAGCCATTGCGATTTTATCGAGGAAGGTCGCGACTTGCGATTGTGATTCTGGCAACCAGCCTTGAGGCAGATACTCTAGAGGCGAATACCAATCAAGGGGAGAAAATTCATGACCGAACTCGAACTTATCCAGCTGTGGAACAAACTCCGCAATCAGGTGATTTTTTCCCAGCTTGCCCCAACATTTTTGCTGATTGTCACAATCGCTCTGATCAACGACGGACTGGCAGATTCGGCAATAGAGGTGCGTATTGCAACCATGGGAATCCTGTTGGCATCTGGAATATTCGGCTATCTAGCCCAGTATTCAACTGCAAC
>Ga0208592_1000494_pt1 | contig 10951 bp, 9 predicted proteins | sample LakMenE18May10ns_FD_150712 | JGI IMG/M metagenome (GOLD analysis project Ga0208592, IMG submission 150712) | Freshwater microbial communities from Lake Mendota, WI - 18MAY2010 deep hole epilimnion ns (SPAdes) | ecosystem: Environmental > Aquatic > Freshwater > Lentic | place: Lake Mendota...
CAAGGTCACGCTCACTCACTGAACCTAAAAGACTCAGGCGTAGATGTCGTTGTTGGTTTAAAAGAAGGCTCTAAGTCCAAGGCCAAGGCCGAAGAGCAGGGCCTCAAGGTTCTAACTCCTGCCGAAGCGGCAAAGTGGGCAGATGTAATTGTTATTTTGGCGCCAGATCCAAAACAGCGCGATCTATACACCGAGTCAATCGCGCCAAACCTTCAAGAAGGTAACGCACTTGTCTTTGGTCACGGTTTTGCCATTCGCTTTGGTTACATCAAGCCAGCAGCTGGCATCGATGTTTTCCTAGTTGCACCAAAGGGACCAGGACATATCGTTCGTCGCGAATACGCAGATGGCCGAGGAGTTCCAAACCTAGTTGCAGTTGAGCAAGACGCCAGCGGCAAGGCAATGGAACTAGCGCTAAGTTACTCCAAGGCGATTGGTGGTACCCGTGCTGGAACCATCAAGACCACCTTCGCCGAAGAAGCAGAGACAGACCTATTTGGCGAGCAAGCGGTACTTTGTGGTGGAGCATCCCAGTTGGTTCAGTATGGTTTCGAGACTCTAACCGAAGCTGGTTACCAGCCAGAGGTTGCTTACTTCGAGGTCCTACACGAACTAAAGCTAATTGTTGATCTGATGTATGAAGGTGGAATCGCCAAGCAAAGATGGTCTGTTTCAGACACCGCTGAGTACGGCGATTACATCTCAGGACCACGCGTTATTGGCCCAGAGGTCAAGGTTCGCATGAAGGAAGTTCTAACTGACATCCAAGATGGAACTTTTGCTAAGAGATTCGTAGCCGACCAGGATGCTGGAGGCCCAGAGTTCCTAGCGCTACGCGCCAAGGGCGAGGCTCACCCAATCGAAGAAGTTGGAAGAAAGCTAAGAAAGCTATTTTCTTGGCTCAAAAACTCTGACGACTACGAAGAGGGCAAGGCCGCTAGGTAAAAGTACCTAGCCAAGGGCTCCAGAGCCCAGCTTTCGCGAATTTAGCCTAATAACCCTGGCTTGGGTTCCAAAACAGCCCCTTCACCGTACTAGTTTTCTGTCGCGAAACCGTGCTCTACCCCTTTACCTTGAAGGTATGAAAAAACCATCTCGTCTAAAGACATCCCTTTCCCTACTGCTGGTATCGGTCCTTGCGGCCACGATTATGCCAACATCGGTCAACGCGGAGACCACCGACTTTGGAGACAACGAGGTCACGGTTGAGGTTGATCTCGGCTCAGAGGGTCCGGACCCAGACCTTTGTGAAGGTTTCGCTAGCCTGACCGTACCTGGAGCGACCCTACCTTCGACCCTGAACCGGCGTGTGGATGGAAACAGCGACCCGAGTATGGCAGATTTGCTGGGCTATTACTGGGGTGAATACTCTGCTTATGATCAAATAGCCGAAGAGCTTTATGACGACGAGGATCTGCAGAGCACCCTAAACTCTCTCAATAACGTGGGAGGTCCTGATTACTTCGTGAACTGGAACGCTGTCAAAAACCCAGTAGATGCCACCATCAGTACATTGGTATCGATTAGTTATCAGCCGATTATTTCTAATGGAAACCCTACAGAGTATAGAAGTGAAGACATAGATCAGGACGGTGACATTGACATCAACGATGCTCCTGAGTGGATAACTGAAACAAGGAGAAGTTACTCAACAGACTGGTTCACCATAAGTTACGACGCCAATGATTGTCCAGAATCCGATGACATGGCGGTGGTTATGGTTACTAGAACACCTACTCTTCGTGCAGCTAACGATGGTGCTGAGTTCGTTGAATCAGAGTTGACTTGGGAAGATAGTCCTTACGACGTAAGTGTCGAGGGTAAATCCGAGGCTTACCTGAAGATTCGGACAAATCTAATTGGCGGACTCGTGTCACTGCCCTACGAAGCGGCCTGGAACCCAATTACGGATTTTGCCGATTACGCTCCATGGGATGTTGATCCAGTTGCTTTCGGGGACGAAGGTTCGGCTGAGATGCGTTCGATGATGAACATTTATGGAGCTAGCCCAACGGGTATCTACCAAGCAAATTACTACTACCAGCTTGAAGTAAATGACGAAGAGTACTTCTTCGATGAATTCGGTTACTTTGGTTGCTTACTTGGCGGCTGTGGCTAGCTGTAGCCAAGTTCAACACTCCATTGTCAATCGAATCTGGCACTAAACAAACTTGGTGGAGACCCATGACCCAAAACTGTCGGGCTAACCCCTCAATGGCTTGCAAATCTGTGACGAGAATGAGAAACTGAATAAAATTCAAACAGAGGAGCAAATTGAGAACCAAAACTCTTAGAAGTGGAAAGTTCGCCAAGAAGGCCGCTTTTTTCCTAGCTATCGGATCCCTAGTAGCTGTATCCGCTATGCCGGCTGCCGCAAACGAAGAGTCTTGGAACCTTGAAGTGACAGTTGTTGATACTGGATGCCCCCCGAGCATCGTTGCACCTACCTGGTCTCCGGACCCTAACATCACCTACATAAATCCAAATGAGGTTGATCTAGACACCCTGGACGTGGCGTACTTAGTCCCTTTCTCTGTGGACCTCGGTTTCGCTCAAGGTTCAGATAACTGTACCTTAACTCCAATTGACCCAACCGGTGATGTTGTTGCATCCTTTGACGATCCCGAAGGTGTCCTTACATTGGATGTTCTTGATTGTTTAGCGTCATGTTCAGCTTTCAACCTCTATTTGGGCAATTCTTCTATCGGCGGCACAATCAACGCCTCGCTAGCAACAGCCATAGGAACTGAAACAGGTACATTGACAGTCGTCTGGACTCCCGAAGGCTAATGGACTCAAGAAATAGACCAACGTAAAAAAGCCAAATACACGCAAGACCCCTGAAAGGCAAAAATGAATCGGTTCAAAAAAATCCTTGGTTTTTCTAAGGGTAAGGCAGCTACCTTCTTGGCCATGGCGTCGATTGTTGGTTTTATCGCATCGCCAGCCTCTGCTAACGAAGAGTCCTGGAACCTTGAAGTCAACGTTGTTGATACTGGATGTACTCCAATTATTACCCCACCAATGTGGTCTCCGGATCCCATTGTCACTTACAATGACGTGGATGGAAATGAGGTCGATCTAGATACTCTCGACTGGGATTGGTCCGTCAGTTTTTCCTTATCCCTTGACATAACACCAGGTCAGGAAAGTTGCGAACTTACATCGATTGATCCTTCGGGAACTGTTGAAGCATCGTTCACATCGACTGACAACTTAGCAATTGACGCATTGACTTGTAGTGGTGTTGACATCTGTGACGCCTACACGCTCTATCAGATGATGGGTAGCCAACTCACCGGAACTATAGACACACGGGGCTTGACAGCAGAGGGAACTTACTCAGGTACCCTGAACGTTGTGTGGACACCCGCGGGATAGGTTTCTAAGAAATTAAAAGCTGGCTCAGGTCTACATTTACGCTGGCCATAGCAAGTTCATTTATTGTTGGAAATCCTGTTGCTTTTGCTGAAGAGGGCGATCAGTTCCGGTATGGACTCTCCGGAAATAATCTAGTTTTTTCCTCACCAGAAGAAGCAATCCAAGGCGGCTCCTTTCAACTGACGGTAAAGGGCGGACAAAAAGCCAAAATTGTCATTGAGCTAGTGGACATTATTACTGGAAGTTCCGGGGTGAAGACTTCTATTCCACTGAATTCTGGCCCCTTCACGCCATTCGAACTAGTTGAGTTCAGAATTGACTACCCGGATTACCTACCTAGCCAAGAATTTCAGAATTTTGACATCTCGTTTAATTTCAAGGAAGACGCGGTTCTTGATAGACCGGTTTTAGGGGGCCTTTCAATTTCACTTGTGCCAGAAGCTCAGGCTGAGGAACTAACCACAGTGAAATCTTCAGTCGTGGCAACTTTCGCCTACATACCTGCTACAGGCTTGAATTTGGACCAGTACAAACCAGAACTAGAAGTTTCAGTCCCAATTATCAGTCAACGAGCTCCCGATTTTTTCCCTCTTAACCTATTGCCTGATTTTCCGTTCCTTCAAAACCACGGTGACATCCGCCTGGATTACGATCTAGCAAATACAGGAAACATTTTTCTCGAGGTTGTTTCCGAGACTAACGTTCAGCAGCTTAACATTCTGGGGCAATCCGAAAAGAGTGTGTTCACTGAGTCACTAGAATCTTTTCTCATCCCTGACCAAAAGCTTGAACAGACTGTAGATATTCAACCGACCGAATCCGATCCCGTGCTTGGAGTCGGAATCTATGTGATTGACCTAACTACCAAGGGCGAAATCGGCGAGCAGGTTGGCACTACCGAATCAAGCCAACAAATACTTGTGATTTTCCCCTGGAAGCAAAGCATATTTGTCCTCGGGCTTTTGGTAGTTTTCCGAAGAAGAATTGCAGCATCTATTCGTGGACTATTGGGATATCTCCAGGCTTTCAAGGAGTTTCGCTCCAGTCGTAAACAAAAAGCTGCCCCAGGGGAAATAATCGAACCTAAGCCCGAACCTAGCTTTTCGATTCCAGTGGCTATTTCAAATACTCAAAGCACAACTTCGGAGACTAAGCCCTCAAATGATTTTATTGCGCCGTTGAAATCGGCTCTCGGCAAAAGCAAGTTGCTTATTGGAAAGCTCCGAGAATACCTAAATAAAGCAACTTTTCCAAAGGTAAAACTTCGCCTCCCAAAAATAACTAGGAAGGCTAAGCCTGTCAAAACTGTAACCCCAAGTAGCTTCAATTCTAAATCAAACATCGAGCCTCAGCCGAGCAAACTTTCGGATTCCGTGAAACCCTTTTCGGTGATCTCGACCCCAACTCCGAAGACCTCAAACCCTGCTCCAAAGAATCCTCAGAAAGCAAAACCTATTTATAAGTCAGAGCCAAGACCCTTATATCCTTACTGGTACGAGCCGCCCAAAAAGGGTGATACAAACTAGCCTCCGGTCTAACACTATGGCGAAGGTAGTTGAGTCAAATGGTCAGCCGGGAAGACAATCAACGAAGTCTAAACAGCGGCCTTTTCAATTACTTCTGAGGTTGTCAGATTCCAAGTAAACGGGATACGCTTTGCGGGTGTTGATGCAAACCCTGATCGAAGAAGCTGGCTGCGAGAACTTTCGCGACCTACACAGCTGGTCGGTAGCAAACCCAGGTAATTTCTGGGCTCAGGCTTGGCAAGACCTAGGGATAGCTGGCGATAGCGGAGCTATCGACTTTTCAGGATCTGGTTTTGCAGACACCAAGTGGTTTCCAAAAGCGCGTTTGAATGTTGTAAACACCTTATTGGCAGGGGACCCAAACAAAGAAGTGCTGATTGCTTATTCAGAAGCTGGCCCAAGGGTTTCTCTATCTCGTGATGAGCTAAAACGCGAAGTTGCCGCCTGCGCTGCTGCCTTGATGGCTAGCGGCGTCAAGCAAAACGATCGGGTAGCGGCCTGGATGACCAACTCGGTTGAGAGCGTGATCTTTGCACTTGGAGCTCTCTCAATTGGAGCGGTAGTCAGCACCGCCTCCACAGACTTCGGACCTGCCGCTCTGGTGGACCGCTTCGGTCAGATTGAACCCGTGTTGCTACTTTCCGCCTCCACCTATTCCTATGGTGGTAACCAACACTCCCTGCTGGACAAGCTAGGCGAGGTAGCTAGTCAGCTTCCAACAGTGAAGACCCTTATTGTTGTTGGGTCAGAGGGCAAGGACAGCTTCGAAGCGTGGCTAGCTCCGCATCGCGGAGCTGAGTTAGAACCTGAGCTCTTTGGCTTTGATCAGCCAGGATTTATTTTGTTTTCGAGTGGAACAACTGGGAAGCCAAAGTGCATTATTCACTCGGCTGCAGGTGTGCTCCTAAAAGTCTTGAGTGAGCAGGGCTATCACATGGACATTAGAGAATCTGATCGAGTGCTTTACTCAACTACCTGCGGTTGGATGATGTGGAACTGGTTGGTCTTTGGTTTGGGCCGAGGTGCAACTATTGTGCTTGTCGATGGCAGTCCAGGTCATCCCAACATTGAGAGGCTTTGGCAAATTAGCAGCGATGAGAAGCTCAGCTTTCTTGGAGTTTCAGCTGCGCTAATTGATGTTTGGCGTCAGCAAGGTCTAAAACCAAAAAACAAATACCCGCTGGGTAGCTTGCGCACCATTGCCTCAACCGGGTCCCCGCTTGCTGCCTCTGGCTTTGACTGGGTTGAAGATTCTGTTGGAAGCCACGTCTCGGTGGTCTCGATTGCCGGTGGAACTGATCTTTGCGGCTGTTTGGTTCTAGGGGTACCAACTGAGAAAGTCCCACGCGGTGAAATACAAGGTCCTGCGCTGGGACTTGATGTTGTGGTCCTTCGAGCAGATGGTTCAGAGGCCGATCCACTGGAAGATGGCGAGCTGGTTTGCCGAACACCTTTCCCAACAGTTCCACTTGGTTTTTGGGGAGATAACGACCGATCCAAAATACATTCGGCTTATTTTGATCGCTTTGAAGGCATCTGGGCACATGGTGATCACGCCAGAAGGACTGCAACCGGTGGGTTCGAGATCCTAGGAAGGCTAGATGCCACCTTGAATTCCAAGGGAGTTCGGATTGGAACCGCTGAGATTTACCGAGTGGTGCTAACAATCCCTGGAATAACCGGAGCCCTGGCGGTAGCTCAACCCGCAGGTAATGACACCAGGGTTGTCTTGTTTGTGGTTTGCGAGGGGGCGCTGACAGAAGATCTTGCTCAGGAAATCCGTTCCACCTTGAGAAGCCAAGCTAGCCCGAGGCATGTTCCAGATGTAATTGCTAAGGCACCTGATCTACCAAGAACCAGAAATGGCAAGCTCAATGAGCTAGCAGTATCAGACATTGTTTCAGGGAAGCCTGAAAGAGATAGCTCAACCCTTGCTAACCCAGAAAGCCTAGAGTTTTTTAGAACTTGGACGAACCAGAACCCGGCTAACTAGAATCTTGCTAGCTAGATAGCTCGGGTTGTTCCTCGAACCACAAGCTCAGATGTAACTCTTATCTGCTGTGACTTCGAATTTGGTTTCTCAATTCGCTCGATGATTCTTTTTGCCGCCAGCTTGCCAAGTTCTGCAAGGGGCTGGGCAATAGAGGTTAGGTTCACACTTCGTAATCCACCAAGACGAATACCGTCATAACCAACAACCGAAATGTCTTCTGGAACCTGAAGACCAGATTCTTCAATTGCTGCAATTGCACCAACCGCAGCAAAGTCGTTGGCAACCACGAGCGCTGTTGGCTTAAGCTCTAGAGCTTTCTTGGCGGCAGCGTACCCCGCGGTATCGGTTAGCCCGCCGGAAACAACCTGCGTGTGATTCTCTAGCCCATGACGCTTCATGGCTTGGGTGTAACCATCGGTTCTCAAAATAGAAACTGGGTTATCGCCGCCACTTAGGCAAACAATCTTGGTGTGCCCTAGCTCAACTAGGTGATCAACCGCTAGCTGAGCTCCAGCCACATCGTCGTTACAAACAGTGTCCATGTGAGACACGGCTATGTCTTCTCTGGTGACGGTAACGGTTGGAACCTCCGCCGCAATCTCCTTTAGGTCTTCAGCGCTTAGGCGATGAGATATCAGAATTAGCCCTTCAATCTGAAATTGCAACAAAGTATCTATTTCGGTTTTCTCAAGAAGTGGATCATCACCACCTGTCACAAGCATCAAGCTATAGCCATACTCGCGAAGCTCAGATTGGACCCCATCCCAAATCTCCGCCGAAACTGGATTATGTAAATCCAGAATCAAGACCCCTAGGGTCTTGCTTCGCCTGGCGGCCAGGCTTCTGGCCGCAGCATTTGGGCGATAACCCAGCTCTTTTGCGGCTTTTAGAATCTTCTTTTTGCTGTCATCGCTTACCTTGGGGGAGCCAGATAGAGCCAGCGACACCAACGATTTGGACATGCCGGATTTGGCGGCAACGTCCAAAATAGTAGGCCTGGAGCTAGACATGTGTCTTAGCTAACGTCTTTGACCATAACTGCACTACCCGTTGCAATTGATTGCTCGCAGGCAACTGCAATGCGCAAGCTTTCAAGAGCTGAATCCGGTGGGCAAGGGTTTTCAATTTCACCTAGGGCAAAAGAAACAAAGCTGCCGGTTTCATTTCTAAAGGCATCTCTGAAGCGATCAACAAAGCCACCGTATGGGTTGATGTTCAACTCAAGTTGACCTTCAAGATCATGCAGCGGTGTTCTGGTGTTTAGACCTGCAGAAAGCGCATCTTTGGAACCAAAGACTTCCATGCGAACATCGTGGCCAAGTGCCCCGTGTCTCGTTCCGGTAATGACAACTTGAACACCGTTTACGGTTTTGATGTTTATTGCAGTGACGTCCGCGTCATCGAATTCTTTGTAGTCCATCTGGTAGCGAACAGCCTTAGTGGCGTAAACGCTTTCTACTTCACTACCTGTGATCCAGCGAACTAGATCAAAGTCATGCACATGCATGTCGCGGAAGATTCCACCACTACCTGCCATGAACGCTTTCTCGCTTGGAGTCTTGTCATGGGCTGTCATGTTCAGAGCGTAGAGTGTTCCAACTTCGCCGCTAGCTACCTTTTGCTGCATAGCTTTGATCGGCTCATCGAATCTGCGCTGGAAGCCAATTTGCAACGAAGAGCCATTTTTCTCAACAAGTTGAATTGCCTCTAAGGTTCCAGCAATCGTTGGCGCAATTGGCTTTTCGCAAAGAATTGCCAAAGACTTTGGGGCAACCATTTCCAATACTTCTTGGTGGGCGCTGGTTCCAACGGCAACCACAACGGCATCTACCTCAGCGGTTTCGATTTCGGACCAGGGGAGCATGCTCGCTCCAAAGCTTTCCGCAAGAGATCTGGCCTTATCCTCGTTCCGGTTAGCAATTAGTACCTCGGTCACCCGCTTGTCAGCAACCAGGTCTTCGACCCGGATGGCGCCCATGCGCCCTGCACCAATAACTAGAACCTTCATCTCTGACCGCCTTCTAACTAGGACTTGAATTGCTAAACTGCCCCTAGTCTGCCATAATTTTTGGAACGCTCCAACGAAAGGAACCAAATTGTCCGACTTTCTTTCCCGGGTGGCTTCGGCCCCGATTTCTTGGGGTATCTGTGAGGTTCCAGGCTGGGGAGCGATGCTTCCTACCGATCGTGTTCTTGGCGAGATGAGAGGCCTAGGCCTTACCGCAACCGAACTTGGAGCACCGGGGTTTTTGCCCGATGACCCACAAGGTGTTTACGACAAGCTAGATAGCTTTGGGCTAAAGCTTCTTGGCGGCTTCACACCTGTTGTTCTTCACGACAAGTCAGCACGTCAGGAAACAATCGAAAGCGCAACCGCAACAGCAAAAGTTTTCCAACGAGCAGGTGCCACCAAGTTTGTTTCGGCTGTCGTGCAGGACTGGGGCTGGTCTAACCCAACAGAACTTTCAGATTCTGAAAAAACTCACATGACCGAGATGTTCAAAGTCATCGATGATATCTGCGGCGAGCACGGACTAGATCAAGTTCTTCATCCACACGTGCAGACTCTGGTTGAAACCAGAGACGACATGCACCGCGTTCTAGATTCCTGCGACGTGCGCTGGTGTCTTGACACCGGTCACATGGCAATCGGTGGCCAAGACCCCGTTGAATTTGCTAAAGACGCATTCGAAAGAGTTGGTCACGTTCACCTCAAGGATGTCAACCTATCGATGGTTCCAAAAGTTATGAGTCGCGAAGTAACTTTGATGAACGCCACTCAGGCAGGACTGTTTACTTCTCTAGGACAAGGTGATGTTGACATCAAGGGTGTCATCCAAGCGCTTGAAGGCCAGGGTTACCAGGGCTGGTATGTCATCGAGCAAGACACCGCCATTACTGCCGGCATGCCTAAAGAAGGCGAAGGTCCGGTTGAGGATGTAAAGACTTCCCTTGATTACCTAACTGACGTCGTAGCGCCAACTTTGGCTAAGAACTAACAGCGAAGAATAAGTCATCAAAATGGATGTTCTGAGTGTAGGTCGGGTGAGTGTTGATCTCTACGCTCAGGAAGCAAACATCGGTTTCGATGGCCAGCAAACTTTTCAAAAATCAATCGGTGGATCCCCAACCAATGTGGCGGTTGCCGCAGCAAGGCTAGGACTCAAGGCAGCCCTGGCCACCAAGGTTGGCGACGATGGTTTTGGTGAGTACGTCCGCAACAAATTGTCTGGCTTCGGGGTAGCTACCGACTACGTCTTTACCCAAGCTGGATCCCAGACCCCACTTGCCTTTGCAGCCCTGACTCCACCGGAAACTCCAACCATTGCCTTCTACCGAAACCAAGCCCCAGACACCACCCTTTTGGCCTCTGATATCCCAGAAGAGGCAATCAAACAAGTCCAGATCCTTTGGATCAGCCAGAGCGCGTTGGCTGTTGGAACAACATCCGAGGCAGCGCTTTCTTGGATGAAGCTAAGAGATTCTTCCCAGCACACCATTGTTGATCTTGATTACCGAGCAACTCTTTGGGCAAGCAAAGAAGCAGCCAGAGCCAAGGCTCAAGAGACAATTTCTCTTGCAACCATCGTGGTTGGCAATTTGCAGGAGTGCGAAGTTGCTCTAGGCAGCAAAGATGAAAACGAAGCGGCCGATGCTCTCTTGGCGTTAGGGGTAAAGCTTGCGGTTATCAAACTTGGTGCCGATGGCGTGTTACTTGCCACCGCTTCAGAGCGAGTAAGAATTGCACCAACCCCGGTCGAGGTAGTCTGCGGTCTTGGCGCAGGCGACGCCTTTGGGGGAGCGCTTTGTTACGGAATCCTTCAGGGCTGGGGCTTAGAGCAAATGGGACGCTTTGCTAACGCAGCGGGAGCCCTGGTTTCGACCAGACTTACCTGCGCAGATGCGATGCCATCTCTTAGCGAGCTAGATTTGATTTTGGAGGGCGCCTCATGAGTCTAGATAGAACCACATACCAGGGGCTGCTTGATGCCCGTGTTTTCGAACCGGCATCATTACAGAAAGCCCTAGTTGGCCGTCGCCGTAGAAAACA
>Ga0208592_1000496_pt1 | contig 10902 bp, 9 predicted proteins | sample LakMenE18May10ns_FD_150712 | JGI IMG/M metagenome (GOLD analysis project Ga0208592, IMG submission 150712) | Freshwater microbial communities from Lake Mendota, WI - 18MAY2010 deep hole epilimnion ns (SPAdes) | ecosystem: Environmental > Aquatic > Freshwater > Lentic | place: Lake Mendota...
CACGTAATGACGTGACGGCTGGTTTCGTCCCCGCCAATGAGAATGAGCAAGGTCTCGCTCACGATCGATTCATCGTCAAGTTTGTGGCCATCGATCTCGGCATTCACCAATGTGCTGATGAGATCATCTTGCGGGGGTCGTGAACGGCGATCAGCGATCACTCGTAACTGGTACTCGCGGAATTCAATACCAGCATTCATTGCCGCGAGTTGCACCTCGGGTGTCGGTGTGCCGGTTGTCCCGCGAATCATGTCGTCGGACCATCGCAAAAGGTCGTCGTAGACATCGGGCTCAAAGCCCAGCATGTCGGCGATAAGTAAGAGGGGGAGTGGAGCGGCGATATCCCAAACGAAATCGCATTCACCCTTGGCCGAGACGTCATCAATGAGTTTCGAGCAGATCTTTCGAATTGTTGTTTCGTGGGCTTGCACCTTCTTCGGAGTAAACCCCCTGTTCACCAGTGATCGACGACGCTGATGTTCTGGGTTATCCATTGAGATCATCATTGGAAGCGGTTCGCCGTGAGGGCGTGGTGCTCGCATTGATGAGAAGGTCTTTGCGTCTTTCTCAATTGCCAGAACATCCTCGTACCGAGTGATGCCCCACACCTGGTTCGGTTCGTCCCAGTACACCGGTGCGTTGTCACGCATCCACGCCCACTGCTCATATGGCTGGCGTGCGTACCATTCGCCATCGAGAAGGTCGATGTCGGTTCGTGTCTCGTGTGCCATTGATCCCCCCGGAACAACTGCGATGAATTCTGCGTCGCTGACGCTATCGGGTGGAGCGGGGGCGATGCCGGTCTAGATCGGTTCCTCGACGAAACCGTTGGGATGCACCGCAAACCGTTTGCGGTCTTGGTCATGTACTGGCCCATCGACAGGCCAAGGCCAGCCGCCAAAACCTGTGCGCTCGTAATCGATGAACGTTTGCCGAAGGCCCGCTTCGTCATTCATCACGAAAGGACCCTGCTGCACAACTGGCTCACCAATGGGGCGACCTTGAAGCACGAGGCAATCAGCTCCGCCCGAAGACTGAAGCGTTGTGATGTCGTTGGAGCGAAGCACCGAACCGGTGTCGCATCCCAAATGCGTCTCGTCAATTTGTACGCCGTCACCGTCGAAGACATAGAGCGTTCGAATCGTCTCCGCTGATCTCGTGGGCGGAAGCTCGAGTGATGCGCCCGGGTCAAGATGGAGATGCCAAACCGCAACTTCTGCAGAATCCTTTGATGCCCAAGAATTCGAAGGTGGGTTGAGGGGACTGGTGTCATCGAATGCGCCGGCGATGACAACAACTTCAACTCTGCGACCATCGGTATCGATACGGCGCATCTTCGGTACCTGTTCAGCCCAGAGCATTGTGAACGATGGGTCGCACATCTTGTCGACAGCCGGCAGGTTCAGCCAGATCTGAAAGAGTTCAAGCGGATTCGGTTGCGATTGATTTCGCAGCGGCAGCATTTCGGAATGCACGATGCCCGAACCTGCGGTGAGCCATTGGACGTCCCCTTCGCCGAATCGAGCAATGGCGCCCAGAGAATCTGAGTGATCGCAGGTTCCTTCTCGCACATAGGTGATGGTCTCAAAGCCGCGGTGCGGATGTTGCGGAAAGCCGGGGACGACTGTCCCGTGGTACATGCGCCATCCGTCGATGCCGTCGAAGTCCGATCCGATGTTGCGGCCCTCAAGTGAAGCATCGGGCCCTAGTTGCGAATTGCCGACGGGATAGATGTCGTTGTGATGCGCGCAGAACAGAAACGGATCGATTGTGGGCCAGTGCAGGCCGAGGGGAACGGTTTGAAGAATGACTTCGTCTGGCATGGTGCAAGCGTAGAGGGCTGAATGCTCAGTTCATCAGCGTTCGAAACGTTGAAAACGCTCTCGACGCGGGACAACCTTGCGGCCCTTGATGGTTGTTTTCTTCATTGCCCGAATGATGTCGTCGGCTGACTTCTCTGGAACTTCAACCAGCGAGAACTTGTCAGCGATTTCGATGGAACCGATTTGCTTGCCGGCGAGACCAGTCTCGCCGGTGATGGCACCGACGAGGTCTCCGGGGCGAACCTGTGCCGAGCGTCCGATGGGGAAGTACAAGCGGGTTGAATCGACTCCGATGGAGCGGTCCTTGTTCTTCTTGCCCTTCTTGTCGCGATCACCGCGTTCGCCGCGATCACGGTCACCCCGCTCACCGCGGTCATTCTTGCGATCCTTCGGGCGGCGAACCTCGACCTCAGGAATCTCAACCTCGTCTTCAGCTCCAGTCGTTGCTTCGTGCGTGAGCTTCACGGCAGCGAGTGCAACTTCGAACAAGTCGAACTCGTCAGTAAGAGATTCGACGATTGTGCGATAACGGTCGAGATCGTCGTCAAGCAGCGTTTCGCGCAGTGTTCCGAGGGTGAGTTCCATGCGTCGATTACGAAGATCGGAAATCGTCGGAACCTTCTCAATGGCGATCTTGTCGCCCGTCACTCTCTGAATGTTTTCGAGAAGGCGATGCTCGCGCGGTTCGGCGAGTGTGATGGCCACGCCCTCGCGTCCTGCTCTACCGACACGACCGATGCGGTGCACATAGGACTCGGGAGCGGAAGGAACGTCGTAGTTCACGACATGTGTGAGCAGATCGATGTCGAGTCCTCGAGCCGCAACATCGGTTGCAATGAGAAGATCAGCATTGCCGCTGCGGACGCGTGCCATGACGCGGTCTCGTCCTTCTTGATTCATGCCGCCATGAAGTGCTTCGGCGCGGTACCCGCGGCCATTGAGTGTCTCTGTGAGCTGATCAACTTCAACGCGAGTGCGGCAGAAGACGATTGCTGCCGCAGGAGCCTCGACATCAAGAATGCGACCAAGTGCAGCGGGCTTATGCGAACGCGGCACCATGAATGCGAGTTGGCGTACTTTCGGTGCATCGCCCTTTGCAACGACTGGTGCTTCGATCCGAATTGTTGTGGGGTTCGAAAGATGACGTCGTGCCAGCGATTCGATTCGTTTTGGCATGGTTGCCGAGAACAGAACGGTCTGACGCTCAGCGGGAAGCGCGCCAAGGATGGCATCGAGATCTTCCGCGAATCCCATGTCGAGCATCTCGTCGGCCTCGTCGAGCACAACCATCGCGATGTTCTTGAGAGGAATGGTTCCCCGCTTGATGTGGTCGACGGCACGACCCGGCGTTGCAACAACGACATCGACGCCCCGGCTGAGTGCCTGGAGCTGTCGGCCGATCGGTTGCCCGCCATAAATGGGCAGAACCCGAGCGCCCAGAGCCCGTCCATATTTGTGGACTGCTTCAGAAACCTGCATTGCGAGTTCGCGAGTGGGGACGAGGATTAACCCGGTCGGGTTCTTGGAGCGGTTCTCGGCATCGAGGTGCTCGAGCATCGGCAGGGCGAAGGCCGCCGTCTTGCCGGTACCTGTTGCCGCCTGACCCAGAAGATCCTGTCCGGCGATCAACGGCGGAATGGATTCACGCTGAATCGGGGTCGGTTCTTCATAGCCAAGGCTGGACAATGCCTCGACCAATTCAGGTCGAAGTGCCAGATCGGCGAAGGTCGTGTTCTCGGTCAAATCGTCCATCAGTTGCTCTCCTCGACCGCTCCGGTCGGCCTCCACGCTCCCACGCCGGGGGCGCAAGAACGAATCGACTCTTGTGGCCCATGGCCTAGGTCCCAGAAACCAGTCTTCAAGGCAGCCACATGGAATGATCAAAGGATGGAACTGCAACCCTTTGCCACCCTGACCCTTGCCGTCGCTTCTGGCGGCCTCTACATGCTCGGAGCCACCCCAGCAGGCACCCGTATTGTCCAAGAGATCAGCGAGGCCCGCATCGAGGGTCCTCGGCTCAGCGCCAGCCTTGTGGGCCATGCCGCAGCAGATTGGCTGGCAATCGATGCGCAGGGTGTTGGCACGTTCGATATCCGGATGACGCTGATGACCGACGACGGCGCACCGATCTACCTGGCCTACAAGGGACGGGCGGATTGGTCCACAGGTATGGGGAAGGCTCCGGTCTATGTGGGCATGGAGTTTGAAGCAGGCGACGAGCGCTACCGCTGGCTCAATGCGCTCCACCTGTTCGGACGTGGCCAGGTCGGCGAAGGCGGCAAGCTTGTGTATGAGATCTACGAGCCGGTCTGACGCTTCGGGTTGCCTTTAGGGCACTTCTTCGCTGACACACGCGATGGGCGCTTCGTGTTCGCTTGGCTCTCCTATGTCTGATGGAAGATGAGACATGTTCGACAACCGCATTACCCGGATGCTCGGCATCGAGATACCAATCGTTCAGGCGCCAATGGGTTATATCGCCCGAGCGCAATTGGCATCAGCAGTCTCCAACGCCGGAGCGATGGGGATTATTGAGACGTCTTCTGGCGACCTGACGGCGATCCGTGAGGAAATCGCGAAGATGGCCGATCTCACCGACCGTCCGTTCGGCGTCAACATTGCTCAGGCGTTTGTTCGCGATCCTTCGATTGTTGAATTCGTTGTCAATCAAGGCGTCCGGTTTGTGATCACCTCCGCTGGCGATCCCCGCACCTATACCTCGCAATTGAAAGATGCTGGGCTCACCGTCTTCCACGTTGTTCCCACACTTCGGGCAGCGCTCAAGGCCGTCGATGCCGGCGTCGATGGTCTCGTCGTTGAAGGTTCAGAAGGTGGGGGATTCAAAAATCCCAGCGACGTCTCAACCATGGTGCTGTTGCCGTTGGTTGCTTCCAAAGTAGATGTGCCGGTTATCGCAGCCGGGGGATTCGTTGATGGCCGCACGATGGCTGCTGCCCTCGCACTGGGCGCAGAAGCGATCCAAATGGGTACGCGCATGGTTGCAACAGTCGAATCTCCAATCCATGAGAACTGGAAACAGGCGATTGTCGATGCATCGGAAACTGACACGGTGCTTCTCAACCGCCACGCAGCGCCGTCGCTACGCGTGCTTCGCACGGAACGAAGTAACGCGCTCGAATTTGATACCAGCACAAACGCCATGGAACACATGGCACGTCACAGCGAGCTCTACTTCGGGGGAGACATGGACGCAGCACTCGCTTTGGGTGGCGCTGTGGCTGGCCGTATCGAATCGATTGAGCCGGTTGCCGATGTCATCAGGAACTGCTCAAACGAGTGTCTTGCAGTCCTACGTGACCTGGCTTCGACCTACGTGAAGTGAATCAGTCGATGGGGAGGCGGGCCATGAGGTCAGCCTTGCGCTCCTCGAACTCGTCGAAGTCGATGACTTTGTCGTCGAGTTGCTTGTGGATCAACTCAATCTGAGCAAGCAGTTCTGCAGCAGAAAGCTCGCCTTCAGTTGAGAGTTCCACGAGTTCTTCCTCGCCGTCGGCACCGATGCGTGGCTCACCGGTCTGGCGGCGTTCACGCTTCAGGGCTTGCTTGGCCTTTTTGTCGCGATCTCGCTGAAGTTTTTCAAAACTTGTTCTTTGGGCACCCATTGGGGGCCTCCTTCGCCGGCTAGAGAACGCCGATCTGCTGTTGTCGATCGTTGTAGTCGCGCTGCAATGGAGATGCTGACAGCGACTTTTGCGGTCTTCAGGCTGCCCTGAGACCGCAGTTGACGCTACCGGCTCGTGGACTCTGCGCTGTGCACCCTCGCCGGGTCATGGGCCACATCGGTCGAAATCCGCAGAAAAGTGGTGGCTAAGGTGCCTTCTACTGGTGTGTTCCAGAGGGGGAGCCATGTCGTTCGTACTGATTGAGAAGCCCATTCCGTCGGTCACCGTCATCACGTTGAATCGGCCTGAGCGCATGAACGCCATGGCGTTCGATGTGATGTTGCCGTTGCGTGAGCACTTGGAAGAGGTCGCCCATGACAACGACACTCGAGCGGTCATCATCACTGGTGCCGGCGAGGGTTTTTGCTCGGGTGCTGATCAGAAAGTCTCTGGAACGATTCCACATATCGAAGGATTGACTCCGCCAGTCATTGCTCAACGAGCGGGCAAACTGCTTGACGACATCGTTCTGGGGATCCAGGACATGCCGCAGCCCGTCATTGCCGCAATTAATGGAGCAGCAATCGGCGGTGGACTCTGCCTCGCTGCAGCGTGCGATATTCGTATCGCTTCGCCTGAAGCATATTTCCGTGCTGCCGGTATCAACAACGGTCTCACTGCTACCGAACTTGGCCTGAGTTTCATACTTCCTCGCATCATCGGAGCCGGACGGTCAAGCGAACTGATGCTGACAGGACGAGATATGGGCATCGACGAAGCAGAACGCGCTGGTCTTGTTTCGCGAGTCGTTCCTCGCTCTGAGCTTCTCGCCACCGCAATCGAGATTGCTGAACAAATCGCTGGGCTGAGTCGAGTCGGAATTGAGCTCACAAAGAAGATGATTCTTGGTGGCCTCGAGTCGACGAGTTTTCGATCTCATATGCGCAATGAGATGACGGCTCAGTTGTATGTGCGTCTGACGACAAAGAACTGGGATGAATCAGTTGCTGCTCGCGCCGAAGGACGAAAGCCAGTCTTTCTCGACTGAGATCAGGCGCCTGCGAGCAGTTCCCGCATCCACGATGGTGCCCTGGTTGCTCGCCCTGTCGGGTCAACAACACCATGCACTGTCGCGGCAAGCGCACAGACTTCGTCCTCAACGGTGAGCAGATAGTCCATCTGAAAGGTTGCGGCTTTGAATGAGGAGACGCGGGTGTGCACGGTGACGAGTTCGTCAAAGCGAGCTGAGCGTCGATAGTTCGTAAAGAGTTCGAGCACGGCGAGGTCGAACCCCTGCGCGCGAATGTCGGGATAAGGAGTACCGAGTTCCCGAAGAAATTCCACTCGGGACGCTTCCAGCCAAGCGGCGTAAGAAGAATGATGCGCGACTCCCATCGCGTCGGTTTCCGCGAAACGAACGCGGATGTCAAAGGAAAATGGGTAGTCGCCTGGGTTCGTTGAAATATCGAGTGAGATCCGCATCGTTGGTGACTAGTTGCGGGGGACGTCGATCCAGGGGAGTTCCTTGTCGACTCGCGGTTCGCCAGGGAGGCCGAGAACGCGTTCGCCAAGAATGTTCCGCTGAATCTCCGACGTTCCGCCCTCAATAGAATTTGCGCGGGACCGAAGGAACATCTTCCTTCCCGATCCGGGTGGTCCGATAAGGCCAATGTGGTCGGACCGCTTCATCGAGTAGTCGTAATCGATCAACGCTTTTGCTCCGAGGAGTTCGACACAGAATTCGTAAATGTCTTTGTTGACCTCAGCGAACTGAAGTTTGGCGATTGAACCCTCGGGACCCGGGTTTCCGATGCGCCGGTTCTGAGAGGCGCGAATGTTTGTGAGGCGAAGGACCTCGGCGCTGATCCAAAGCTGCATCAGTCGGTCGCGTGTCACGGCGTTATGGGCCGATGGCTCATCGGCCCAGACTCGGAGGGCTTCGGCGATTGCTCCGGAACCCTGCTGCGGGGTTCCGCCTCCGCCTCCGCCGATGGTGGTGCGTTCGTTCGCGAGAGTCGTCATCGAAACGCGCCAGCCTTCGCCGACTTCTCCGATGCGATCAGCGTCGGGTACGCGAACCTCTGTGAGGTACACCTCGTTGAATTCCGCTTCGCCAGTCATCTGGCGCAGTGGGCGGACCTCAACGCCGGGCGCGTGCATATCGAGAGCAAAGTATGTGAGGCCCTTGTGCTTGGGTGTGTTGGGATCGGTTCGGGCAACGAGCATCCCGCGGTTGGCGATATGGGCGAGGGTGTTCCATACCTTCTGACCGGTAATGACCCATTCGTCACCATCTCGTACTGCTCGACAACCAAGACCAGCGAGGTCGGAGCCGGCTCCGGGCTCGGAGAACAACTGACACCACGCGTCTTCTCCGGTGAAAATTCGCCGAAGCAGGGTGCCGCATTGCTCGTCGGTCCCGTGCGTTGCGATCGTGGGACCCGCCATGGTGATTCCAAAAAAGAAGCGAGTCTCAATGGCCTTTGCCCCAGCCTCACGAAGACGTCGGTCGATCTCTTTCTGGAGCGTGGGGGTGAGTCCGAGGCCACCACGTCCCACGGGGAAGTGAACCCATCCCAAACCGAGGTCGTACTGGCGTCCCCTGAAGGTGACTTCGTCGGTTGTGGTTGGATCGAACTGGGAGAGCAATGTCGAAATTCGCTCGTCAACAATGGCGGTGGCCTCGGTGGTGCTCATCGACGAAAGGTTACCCAGCGGTAATCGTTGATGTCGGAGTTCTCGAACAGAAGTCCGGGAGTGGCGAGCCCCATCGGATCTGCCGGTACTATCGCCCACCGCAGGCTGGGAGCCCCCGGCGTGCACGTGAACGAGAGGGTGGTCCATGGCCGAGGTGCGGTTCGACGACATCGATGCGATTAATGCGCTTGCTAGCGAAGAGTTTGGCGAGTGGGGCGAATCGATTGAGGTGTCGCAACAAATGATCAACGATTTCGCGGAACTCACTGGCGATCGGCAGTGGATCCACATCGACGTAGAGCGTTCTTTGAAGGAAAGCCCGTTTGGCGGCCCAGTTGCTCATGGCTTCCTCACGCTGAGCCTTATGCCGAAACTGGCAACGTTTCCGGTGAAGATCGCTGGTAACGGAAGCGCAGTGAACTACGGCGCTGAGGGACTCCGTTTCCTTTCGCCTGTTCCGGCCGGCGCCAAGGTGCACGCTCGTTCGCGTCTCGTGAAGGCGGAAGCGAAGCCCAAAGGCACGCTTATCACAACCGAAGCCGAAATTGCGGCCGAAGGTTCCGATCGTCCGGCGTTGCTCTACAAGATGCAGGTGCTCTACACACCACCGCGCTAGGAGCGAGAGGGCGACTCAGAGTCGTCTTTGTATTTATGGATTGAGCCTCGTCGTTCGAAGCGGCGGGGCTCAATCCGTTTTTGTGCGCTTCGCTTCGATGAGTTGCGGCGCTAGCCATTCGGCGACGGTCTGCAATTTGTCTTCGCGGATGTGGACGCCATCGGCGCGAGTGGCTTTGTCCTTCGCACCGCCGCGGGGGCCGAGATATCCCTGGTAGTCGATGATGACTGCTCTCGGCAGCCCTTCGACCAGTGGCAGAACAATTTCGTTCACTCGGTCAATGCGGTCAGGGCTATTGAATTTGCTCACGCGATCGAGACGGGGGGAGACCAACCACACAACGGTGGAGTCGTGGGCGGACAGGATGCCAAGAGCTTCGCTGTATTCCGACTCGACGAACGCGTCGTAGGCCGGATCGCCCGGGCGAAGCCATTCATCTCCAAGTTGCGGCACCTTGCGGTCGATCGAATCCCAAGGGCTGGCATAACCCAAGACGACATCGGGTCGATAGAGATCGATAGCCGATACCCACGAGACGACGTTGGCATCAGGGACAAGGCGCGGATCGACCGGATCGGCCCATGTGGCGCAAACCTCGCCCATTGACCCGGGGCCCTCTTCATAGAGTTTCTCCCCGCCACGGGTTGTTCCACATCCGAGGTGGGCCTCGTTGAACACGAGGATTTCGCCGGGGTTGTCTGCGCACCAGTCAGCAAGAGCAAGGCCGATTTGATACATCACCGAATCGCCGACAACGAGAATTCTCGTTGGATTGCTGCCGGCCGGAGCAACGCATTGTTTGCCTTCTCCAAGAGCGATTGGAGTCGTGCCTTGGCCTTGAATGGCGAGGGGGCTATCGGCCGCTGAGGCTCGAGGGGCGCGCACGGTGTTGGCGTAGAGCAAGAGCGAGAGCGCGAGGATGACGGCGCCGCCCATGCCCGCGGCAAACTTCCAGCCTGGCCAGCGACCCTGAAGGAAGGGTTTTTCGATGTACTTGTAGCTGAGCCACGCGAGAAGAAACGTGAGCCCAAAGCCGAGCGCGAGGTCTTGAAAAGAATTAAGTCCTGGCTTGTCTGGAGACTTATCGCTATCGACGACGATGTAGACAAGCCAGTGGTAGAGGTACAAGCCAAAACCGAGTCGCCCCGCCCACATGAGAAATCGATTGGTATAGAACCAGTGCATCCAACCGGTTTTTGTGGTCACTGACCTTGTCATGAAGACCGCCAAGAGCGCGACAAGGAAAAAGCCACCCCATTCGAACATCCATGCCGACTTTTCACTCTCGGTGAAGAGGAAGGTCACAAACACGATTGATGAAAGAAGTCCGATTAGTTGTGTGAGCCAATGGCCCCATGTCGTGCGGGGCGGACCCCACTTCGAGAACACCGCCGCCATCGCGATGCCGAGGAAGAGAGCAAATGCACGCGTGTCGGTCCCGTAATAGGCACGCGCAAGCGTTGAGGGGTCGTTCTCGTCAAAAACGATTGACATCCAAATTGCTGAGCCAATCGCACCCGCTATCGAAAGGATCGTGAGCCACTGTCGGCCTATCCAGCGCATGCAAAGAATCAAGAAAAATGGAGCAAAGAGATAGAACTGCTCTTCGACCGCGAACGACCAAACATGCCGAAACGGTTGTGGATTCGAATACTGGTCGGCGTCGAAATAGTTGTTTTGGGAAAAGATCTCTTTCCAGTTCGCCACCCATCCCATTCCCGCAGTGGTTCCTGAAGTCCACTTTGAAATTTGGGCGGTATCAATGAAGAACGCGGTTGCGAATGCCACAACGACGAAACACACCATGAGGGCGGGCATGAGTCGACGCACTCTGCGCGACGCATACGCCCCAACCTTGAATCCTCCGGTTCGATCCCATTCGTTGAGAGCGAGCGAAACGATGAGAAAGCTCGACATGACGAAAAAGAAGTCGAGGGAAAACATTCCGCCGGGAATGAATGTCGGGGCGAAGTGGTACAGCATCGGACCGAGGATGACGAACAGTCCCCGCATTCCATCGAGTGCGGGCATGTGGTCGAGCTTCTTGACCGTGTTAATTGTTGCCGCATCGATCGGGCCATCATCAACGACCGCAGCAGCGATGGCGGCAGCGATGGGATCGGCGCCGGCGTTGTCTGCCTGG
>Ga0208592_1000500_pt1 | contig 10814 bp, 10 predicted proteins | sample LakMenE18May10ns_FD_150712 | JGI IMG/M metagenome (GOLD analysis project Ga0208592, IMG submission 150712) | Freshwater microbial communities from Lake Mendota, WI - 18MAY2010 deep hole epilimnion ns (SPAdes) | ecosystem: Environmental > Aquatic > Freshwater > Lentic | place: Lake Mendota...
AACGAAAATAGAGGCACCCAAAACGATTGAACGTTTAGAAACCATTTCGGCGCAATCATTTGAGAAGCAACGGCATTTAGACGAAGACGATGATGAGAATAAATTAAGAATCGGGGATGACATTCGATTGGACTTTTCAGATATTAATGATTTGAATAGACCGATGAATGTTCGACCGCCACCGATGTTGGATGTGGAGATACTACCAACAACCTTTTAGAAAAAGGTTGGACCAAAAAACAACTCAAACTTTCGCAGTGAATTAAGGTCAAATATTGAACCAAAATTAAAGGTTGATTTTTGCCATACTTTTTCCTAAAAAGTATGCGTTAGTTCGAGGTTTGCTTTTTCATTTTATAGTTTATACTATAAAATGGATAATGTATTTTTAAATGCGGGAATTATTGCTGTGGTTTATCTACTCCTGCGATTTGCTGAAATGCGAATTGTCTTAAAGGAAAGTAAACCCTTGAAAGAGTTGGCGAAAGATACGTTATTGGTCTACTTTAGCATTGTTTTAGGCATTTATGTGATTGAACAAGTGATACCGAGTGAATCAGGTGGAAATAAAGTGATTGGGGCATTTACGGATGCGCCGGGATTTTAGATATTTATACAAATATTATATATTTACACATATAAACAACAATAATATTATAACAATTAGTATATAAATAATAATTATAAATTATATATAATGGTTTTGTTTAATATTTTAGTCCGAACATGCTATAGACCTACTTATTTTGTAAATTGTATTAATAATATTTTATCACAAAGTCATCAAGATATAAGAATTATATGTTGTTATGATGATATAAGAAGTTTAGACTATATAAAAAAAATTAATGATAAAAGATTTGAATATTTTTTTATTAATTTAGAAGATAATAGTGAAATGAAACATAATTTATATTTGAACCATTTATTAGATAAAGTAAATGATGGGTGGATTATATTTTTAGATGATGATGATATGTTTTCTACAAATGATTCATTAAAAATAATAAATAATAAAATTATCAATAATAATCAATTTATTTATTGGGGTGTTAAACTAGGTACAAATACAATTATATATCCTCCTAATATAAATAATGTTGAAGTATGTAAAATATCTGGAATAGGATTTTGTTTTCACGCACATTATAAAAATTTATCTAGATGGGTATCTGCCAGATGTAGTGATTTTGTATTTGTAAAAAAATTATTAGAATCAAATAAATTTGAAACAATCGGAATTAAATCAATATTAACTCAAACACAACACAAATATATGGGATTACTTGGAAAAAACGAATCATAAATTATAAGGTTAAACCATAAAAATATTTATATACGTATTTAATTGAGTCAACCACAAGTAATTTAATGTTACAAGTATGGATAACATAATATTTTACATATATAATTTTTATATTATTATACATTTAAAATGTAATAATTAATTTAATAAAGTATTACACAATTTCCCATTTTAAAATGCCCACTTTTGGGCGTAAATCAGTAAAAATACAACGTTACTTTTTGCATTTTCAATGTGAAAAGGTGTAAAAGAAAAAATTTCATTATGTTTATATTTACTTATAATATTTTTAATAGATAATCAATATTTTTAAATGTGTAAATATATGATTTATGTATAACAAAAGCAAAATTTGTAAACGAATTGAATGTACAAAATATTAATTTCCAACCGATTCTATAGTTTTTATTAAATTTTCACAAATATAATCAACATCTTCATACGATAATTCATAGTATAAAGGTAAAGACATAACATTATTATATATACTCAATGCTTTAGGATAATTAGTTATATTATAATTTAAATTTTTATATAATGTTAATAATGGTAATGGTTTAAAATGAACATTCATACTAATATTTAAGGCAAACATTTTATTTAAAATTTCATCCCTTTTTTTAATATCTATATTATTTACTCTAATACAAAATAAATGACAAGATGAATTATTTATTAAATTATAATCTAATATAAAAACTATATTTTTATATTTTTTTAAATTATTATAATATCTTTTATAGATATTTTTTCTAATAATCATAAGTTTATCAAATTGTTTTATTTGTTCTAATGCGATAGATGCTAAAATATCAGGCATATTATATTTATATCCTGCGCATATAATATCATAATCCCAATAATTATATTTTGAAGAATTATATTTATCAAATGCTGTTTTTGTTTGTCCATGTAATGTGTATAATTTAAAATAATTATATATTTCATTATTATCAAATGGCAATGGTAAATTAAAACATATAGCTCCTCCTTCAGCACTAGTTATATTTTTAACAGCATGAAACGAAAATACGGTGAGATCTGCAAAATTACAAGAAAAATTATCACTATATATTGAACCCAATGAATGCGCAGCATCACTTAATATTAATATTCTACCTAATTTATTTTGTATTTCATTACTTGGTTTAAATAATTTTTTAACTTCATAACTTGATATTAAATTATATATACTATCATAGTCACATGGAACTCCTCCAATATCAACAGGTATAATTACCTTTGTATTTTCTGTAATTAAATCTTTTATTTTATTTACGTTTATATTCATATTATCGTTTACATCAATCATTATTACTCGTGCATTACAATGTAATACGATATTAGCAGTTGCTGAATATGTAATTACTGGTACGATAACTTCATCATTTTCTTTCACACCAAACCATTTAAGTACTGTTTCAGCGGCGCTGGTCCAAGAGTTTAAACATAAACTTTTTTTAATATTAAATGTGCTACATAATAAATTTTCCAATTCATTAACTACGGGTCCTGTGGTCAACCATCCAGAATTTAAAGTATTTACAACTTTTGATACAATTTTATCATCAATATATGGTTTTGTAAATGGAATCTTTTTCATATAAATATATATAAATATATATATTTATATATATTTATATATATATATGTATAAACCACATTATAGGTCAATAATATTAGTATTATCATCAAATAATAATATAATATATAAAAATTGTAGAAAAATTTGGAAAAAATATATGCATATAGATAATTCAATTAAAGTTTATTTTGTTTATGGAAGTACAGATAATTGTATTTTAGATGACTATGATTCTAATTTTGATATAATTTTTCCAGAAATAATAGAAGAATATCCACCCTCTGTTGATAAACCTCTAAAGGCAATGAAATATATTGATTCATTAAACACATATGATTTCTTTATTATAACAAACATCACAACTTTTTGGGATTTTAAATCTTTACATAAAAATTTAAATAATTTACCTACTATAAATTGTTTTAGTGGATTTCCAACTGGTAATACATTATACAATAAAAATATATTTTATATTAGTGGAGTTAGTATTATACTTTCTTCCGACCTTATAAAAGACATAATTAATAACAATAATATGCAAAAATTCGAAACAAGAATTAAATTAATAAAGACATTGGATATGTATAAGAATATAAATTTTTATGAAAATAATCGTCAAAAAATCAATAATACTTATTATAAATTATGTGATGATGAAATATTTGGAATATATTTTAATGGTATTAAAAATATAAATATTATACCACAACAAATGTGTTTTTTTGAAGATATTTATTCTATAGAACAACAAAATAAATATATATTAAATAAAATAAAATATTCATTAAATACTTATATACATAATTATCGTGTTAAAAATAATATAAATCGTATAAACAATGATTTATATATATATACATTATTACTAAATTTGATTTATAATATAAATTAATTATATAATTTTAATTTCAGGAAAAGGTATTATAATTTTAAGACCATTTTTTATATATTTTTCTAAATTATTAATAATATTAGTAGTATAATTTCCTGAAAGTATAATAATGTAATCTACATTATTAATATCTAATATATTTAATGGTTTAATAGGTATATGTAAACCGGGTGTATAATAATTATGTTTATATATACTATCATCTATAATATATTCAATTATTTCTCTACGTAATTTATAATGATGAAGAAATGTAGTAGATTTAGCTGATGCACCATATCCTGCAATTTTCCCCCCAGACGATATAATATTATTTAATACATTATTAAACTCATTAATGTTTAAATTAATTTGATTTTGCCATTTTTGTAGATTCATAATATTAAATAATTGTATATCATTTTCTTTTTTAATTGCGTTAAATACATTATCACTAATTGATTTCAACCTATTTTTTGAGAATAAAAATTGAACAGACCCCCCTTGTATATTATTTTCATTAACATCATATAATAATAAATTATTTTTAATACCAAATGTCTTTATAGCAGTACATGTATGATAATCTATATGCTCGTGATATATTGTATCAAATAATTTATTTTTAAATACTTCATAAAAATATCCAACTTCCATTATAAATATACCATCATCATCTAATAAATTATATACTGTTTTAAAAACATCTTGAATATCTTCTATATGTGCACAGCAATGAAACGAATAAATTAGATTATATAAAGAATATTTCTCTTTTAGTTTATTTAATAATTTTGACCCAAAAAAATCACATATAATTGGTAGATTATGGAGTTTATTTATATTTTTTGCTGGATCAACTCCTATAATATTTGTATATCCGTTATTTAATAAGTATTTAATACAAGTACCATCATTAGCACCAATTTCTAAAATATTTGAATTTTTTTTTATATTATTATTTTTTATAAAATTGTCAATACTACTTATTAGATGGTCTACCATTGTTTTTGATGCCGATGATACATATGAATAATTTAAATATTGATAAGAAGGATTTAATATTTGTATTAATTGTATGTGTTTACAATTTTGACATATAGAAACATCAAGTGGTATTAAATCTTGTTTAATTGGTTCAATTATAAAATGATTTGCTTGTGGTGTTGGTTGTAATTTTAAAAAAATAGTTAAGTTATAACTATTACATAAACGACATTGCTCTCTATTTTTCCATATATTATTTTCCATTTTATTTTAAATATAAATATATTTTAAAAATTAATAAACAATGTATTTATTTTATTAATTCATTAATACTTTTTATAAATGTTTTATGAGAATTACGATTAATATAATATTCTTTTGCTAAATAATTTTCTTTCAAATTTAAAAATAAATTATCTAACTCTATTAAAATATTTTTCTTATAATTCATATAATTATTTCCTATATATATAGCGTGTTTCATTGGAAAATTATATATACAATGTTTACCTAATATCATTGTTTCTACACATGTCATAGATTCACCGTCATTATTTACTACTCTTAAACTACAATTAATCAAACTATATATTTTTTTAACATCAGTATCTTCAATAAAATAACATATATTACTATAATTTTTTTTAATAGAAGTGGTAATATTACAACCACCTAAACAATACATATAAAATTTATAATTTGGGCGTTCTTTAGCTATATCTGTTATTAAATCATAATTATAAAATTCTAAACGATGCACAGGCATATATACTCCTATATGTAAATTATCCTTATTAAATGATATACAATCAGTTAATATTGATTCATCTTTTATAGGTAAAGGCAAAATAATATTATTAAATAATAAATTTGTAAGTCTTTGACTATTTATTTCATTTTCTGTTATTATTTTTACATTATATTTATTTAAAAAAATTACTAATTCAATTCTTTGTGTAGTATTAAATTTTTCTATTTCAATTATATCGTTACCCACAAACATTATTAAAATATTATTAAATTTTTCTATTATAATATTATAATTATTATTTTTCCAATTTGTACAATCATACATTCCTATAAAAATAATATTTTTATCTTTATGTAAATTAAAATTTATCTGTTTATTATATAGTATATTATCATCACAATTAATATAATTAATTATTTTACCAATATAAGTTGAAAAATGTTTAGCAGATAAACTATAAATATAATTATTGTTCATGTATATAATAAATATAAATATTGTTTATATTTATATTTATTATATTTATATTTATTATATACATGAACAATAATTATATTTATTGGAAAAATAGAACTACTAATTGGATTAATGATAGAACTCATAACCCAGGCGTTTCACTAGAATATGTAAACTATATCAATAAATATTCTAACAATGATTCATTGTGTCTAGAAATTGGTTGTGGAACAGGTCATTATTTATCCTGTATAAACTCTAAATATATATATGGTATTGATTTTATGAACGATTTTATAAATTATGCCGATAAGATAAAACCTAATAATTGTTCAGTTTATACTATTGATATTTCTAAACAAAAATTTATGTATGATGTAGATTTAATATATAGTTGTGTAGTTTTACAACATATAAGTTCAGGTATAGAAAATGCAATAAATAATATTTGTTCCCTTAATGCGAAAGATATAATAATATTTGAATGTACTGATAATTCTTTTAAAAATAATTCATATTTATTTTGTCATAATTATGATGAATATTTTAATAAAAATAATTATAGTTTGTATCATAAAAAATTATTAAGTAATAATATTACATATGTTTTACACTATAAAAAAAATATAATATAAAATATTTTTTCATTTATTTAGAAAAAAGTTAATAAAAATAATAAATATTATATATTTTTATTTAAAGTCCATATCGAGTAAATTGTTAATAATATTATTGAATAAGTGTAATAATTATTGGGTTTATTATTTTTTCATGTATGAATAATAAAAATTTATACATTTAAATATTCTTTTATTAAATCCTTTATTTTTAGTTTATCAATTAAAATAATATTTTTAATAGAATTATCTATATCTTCTATTATTTTTTCATTATTAGATTCAATAATAATATATTCATAATAATTAAAGAACTCCATAAATGCATCCAATAAATCTTTCATTATTATTAAATATACATGATCTGGTAATATAATTTTATTATTTTTATCAATATTTTCTATTAATAATTTTGAAACATAATTCAATGTATTAAAATATCGCTTATGTTCTAAATTAGTTACTGTTAATTTTTGTTTCATACTCATTTGTTTCATCCATATATCTAATACACTTCCATCAGAGAAGAAAAAATTTGCACCTTGATATACAGAATATTCATTGTATAAAATATTTTTTTGCATTATTAATTTACTATATCCATATATATTACAAGGTTCAATTGATTTGTCTGTGCTTAATCCTATAAAATTTTTTATATTATGTAATTTACAACTTTTAACAATAATTTCACTAGCAATAATATTTGTTTTTATTGCTTTAATAATATTAAATTCGCATATATCTACATGCTTCATTGCAGCACAATGAAATACATAATCTATTTTATTTTTATTCAAAATATAATCTATATCATTTTTAAAATCTTCACTTTCTATATTTATTTTAAAACATATAATATCTTTATCTTTAAACAATATATTTCTTTTGAAATATGCATACTTATTCTCAGAATTATAAATTCCGTATATATTATATTTATCTGTTATTAATAATTCTTTACATAATTCTCGTCCAAGTGATCCTGTAATTCCTGTTATAAGAACATTTTTCTTATAAGTTCTGTTACCTTTTTCATCAATTTTACCTATTTTTTTTCCAGGATTTCCGACTATAATACTATAAGGTTCTACATCATTACAAATTAATGTTCCTGCACCAATTAAACTATGTTTACCTAGCGTAGTTCCACATACTATTGTAGAATTTGCTCCTAAAGTAACACCAACTTCTATCTTTGTTTTAATATATTCACCATTTTTACTATACAATCCACGAGGATTTATATCATTTGTTAATACACAAGACGGACCAAAAAAAACATAATCTGCTGCTTCTACACCATTATATATACTTACATTATTTTGAACCTTACAATAATCTCCTATTATTGCTCCATCTGATATAAATACATTTTGACCTATATTGCAATTTTTCCCTATTTGTGCTCCTTTACAAATATGACTGTAATGCCATATTTTAGTTCCTTCACCGATTATAGCGCCTGTATCAACGGTTGCAGTGTTGTGAATAAAAATATTTTTTTTTTGTAAAGGTTCTAATATAACTTCTTTATTGGTTATTAAACTTTCATTTAAATAATTGAGTATTTTTAATACTCTTAACCCTTCTTCTCCATCGGTTAATGGAGTTTTTCTATTTATACAACAATCAACAAAATGTTCACATTCTTTTAATAAAGGTGATTTTGACATATCAATTTCAATATTTATTTCATTATTTTTTACTGGTTGTGGGTGTGAATTAATATCTGATGAAAATGTAATATATTCGGGATAAAATTTTAATTTATTAATTTGCTCTATATCATCAAATAATAGCATTCCTTTCTCACCAACAATAATAAGTTTTTGTTCTTTATAAGGATTTAACCAATTTACATTAATATTAATATATTTATCATCGTATTTAATAATAGAGTTGGTAATATCATGAATATTTTTGGTAATATGATCCTTACCATTACATATAACTGATGTAGGAAATTCGTTATTACATAAACTTAATATAACTGATATATCATGCGTAGCAAACGACCATAAAACATTTTCTTGTTTTCTAAAAATACCTAGATTAAACCTATTTGATATTATATTTTTAATTTTACCGATTTTATTATTTTTTATAAATTCTTTTATTTTTTCAATACATGGATGATAATGTAATATATGTCCTACCATTAATATTTTACTTTTTTCTTTTGCTATATTAATTAAATCTTCTGCTTCATTTAATAATAATGTAATTGGTTTTTCTACATATACATCTTTATCTGCTAATAAACTTAGTTTAGCATAGTAATAATGTAAATCAACTGGAAGTGCGATACATACTGCGGTAATTGATTCATCAATTAAGATATCTTCAAATTTATTTGTTATTTTAACATTTGGATACATCAAATTATATTTTTTTATTAATTCTGTATTTATTTCACATATGGAGTTTAATACACCACAATTATTAAACTCATTTATTAAATTTTTACCCCAATAACCTCCACCAATAATTGCTAATTTCATTAATTAATTATAATATAATGGATAATATTGGATTTAAATACTAATTACGATATATATCATATAATGGAGAAAATAGAAATGTATGATCCAAAAAGGGAATATATCCAAAATAAAAATGTTATAGATATATCTATTCATAAAGTATTAAATCATGGTATATTTATTAATGGACCAGAAGTTTTAGAACTAGAAAAAAATTTATCTAATTTTGTTGGTGCGAAACATTGTATTGCTGTTTCTAATGGTACTGATGCTATAACTATTTCATTGCTTGCTTTAGGTATTTCTACAAATGATGAAGTAATAACTGTTTCACATAGTTGGATTAGTACAGTAGAAGTAATATCATTAATAAAGGCAAAACCTGTATTTATTGATATTGAAGATGAAACATTTAATATGGATTATACTAAAATAGAAAAAGCTATTACAGTTAAAACAAAAGCTATTCTGGTTGTTAGTTTGTATGGTCAAATATCAGATATAGATAATATTAATAATATTGCATTAAAGTATAATATTCCTGTAATTGAAGATGCAGCACAAAGTTTTGGTGGTTCTTATAATGGAAAAAAAAGTTGTAATTTAACTACTATTGGCACAACAAGTTTTTTCCCAAGCAAACCTCTCGGATGCTATGGTGATGGAGGTGCTTGTTTTACGAATGATGATTTATTAGCAATTAAAATGCGTGCAATTAAAAGTCATGGTGCAATTAAAAGATTTCAACATAAATTTATTGGAATAAATGGTAGATTAGATACTATTCAGGCAGCAATTTTAAACACCAAATTAAATTATTTTAATGAAACATTAAAAAAAAGAAATGAATGCGCAAATTATTATACTGATAAATTAAAAGGTATTGAAAAATATGGGTTTAAATTACCAATTGTTAAAGAAGGAAGAGTAAGTGCATGGGCACAATATTCTATTATATCTAATACTAATGAAGAAAGAGATAAAATAGTTGAATATCTTAAAATAAATAATATTAACGTATCAATATTTTATCCAATTCCATTACATACACAAGATTGTTTTTCTTATTTATTTTTAAACGAATATCCATATTTACCTATTACAACAAAAGTATGTAATACAGTATTTAATTTACCTTGTTATGCCGAATTAACAAAAGAAGAACAAGATATTATTATTAATTTAGTAAAAAATTTTTTTATCAATTATTCTTTGTATAAATATCATGATTGATAATGGACATTTTTAAATCATTTAATATTTTAAAATAAGGCAATAATTTATTTTGATATAATTTAATTTATATATTTATCTTAATATTGTATATGTATATTTCAATAGGTACAAATTGCCGTCCTCGTATATATATTAAGAATAATTATATGTCTAGAATAACTGGATATAAAACGTGTCCTTTTGATTTATGTCAAACACCTTATGAATCGTTAATCCAATGTTTAAGAGATAATTTTGAACATTTTTTTGATAATTTACATTTAGTTGATGGAGTTATTGCAGATGGTCTTAGAACTAAAACTACACCATATAGTAAATTAATTAAATATACAAAATTACTATGGTATGACATTTAATCATGAAAGTCCAACACATTCACACTTATTCAATATAGGAAAAAATAATGATTTGTATTATATACAAAGTGATTATAAATTATTTAAGGATAGATATATAAAAAGAATAAATAATTTTAGAAATTATATTATTAATAATAAAACAATTAATTTACTATTTTTT
>Ga0208592_1000501_pt1 | contig 10804 bp, 9 predicted proteins | sample LakMenE18May10ns_FD_150712 | JGI IMG/M metagenome (GOLD analysis project Ga0208592, IMG submission 150712) | Freshwater microbial communities from Lake Mendota, WI - 18MAY2010 deep hole epilimnion ns (SPAdes) | ecosystem: Environmental > Aquatic > Freshwater > Lentic | place: Lake Mendota...
TGCACCATGATGTGGTCTGGGTGGCCATAACCACCGTGCCAGTCGTATGTAGTGAGTACGTCGGCGTTTTCTTCACGCAGAACATCTGCAAGTTTGAGCGCGGCTTCATCGAGTGCAGCATTGCAAAATGCACCGGGTCGGCTGTTCTGTTCCCAGCCAGTCATTCCACTGTCTTCATAACCGAGCCACACAACACGATGCACCCCGAGAGTTTCTGCTGATTTCAGAGTCTCTGCGTGACGAACTTCGACCAGTGTCTTTCCTGCTGGCATATCTGCAGGTACTTCGCCATGGTCGCCGTTGGTAGCAACAACCAACACCACACGGTGCCCTTCAGCAGATGCGCGCGCAATGGTGCCACCGGTTCCGATGCATTCGTCATCGGGATGGGCATGAAAGCAAACGAGAGTTGACACCTATGCCTGCTTGGCTGCGCCACTGGCGATGAGAGCGTCGACGTTGGCAACGCCCCACTCACGCAACACTTCAGCAGTGTGCTGACCAGCATGTGCAGATGCACGACCGACTTCAGGAGTTGTGCGTGAGAAGCGTGGCGCGGGCGCTGGTTGCATGTGGCCGTTGACATTTATGAACGTACTGCGCTCCACGTTGTGTGGATGGGCTGCTGCTTCGCTCATAGTGAGTACTGGAGCAAAACATACGTCGGTTGCTTCCATGATTGCGCACCACTCATCACGGGTCTTTGCCTTCATCACTTCACGGAGACGATTCTTCAGATGTGGCCACATTGATTGGTCCATTTGTTTCGCAAATTCAGGGTCGCCTTCAAGTCCTGTGAGTTTCAACAACTCTGCGTAGAACTGTGGCTCAATAGAACCAAGCGAAATGTATTTGCCATCGGCACACTCGAATACGTCGTAAAAATGTGCACCGGTGTCAAGAAGGTTTGTTCCAGGGGCATTCTCATTGAAAATTCCCATGGACTTGAACGACCAGAACATTGTCATGAGAACTGCTGCGCCGTCGACCATCGCTGTGTCGACAACTTGGCCCTTGCCAGACTTTTGTGCTTCCAACAAAGCGCACACCACGCCGTAAGCAAGGAACATGCCGCCACCACCAAAGTCGCCCACCATGTTGAGTGGTGGTACTGGTGCTTCACCTGCGCGTGCGAAGTGAGCAAGAGAACCAGATAAAGAGATGTAGTTGATGTCGTGACCTGCTGCTTGTGCATACATGCCTTCTTGGCCCCAACCAGTCATTCGACCAAAGACCAGTTTTGGATTACGTGCATGACATACATCTGGTCCAACACCTAAGCGCTCCATGACGCCAGGGCGAAAACCTTCAATGAGTCCGTCTGCTTTTTCGACCAACTGCAACAAAGCCTCAACGCCTTCTGGGCTTTTCAGATCTAGTGCAATATTGCGACGCCCACGAAGCATGATGTCACCTGCTGGTGTTGCAGGCGCAGGGCCGCGTACTGCTTGTGCACGATCGACGCGAATGACTTCGGCGCCCATGTCGGCAAGCAACATGGCTGCAAACGGACCAGGTCCGATACCAGCGATTTCAATGATTTTGTATCCAGATAATGGCCCAGACATAACTCTCCTAATGGTTGAAAATGATTTAGTTGTGACGATGTGCGTGTGACGAAATGGCGTCAACAAAAACTGGCCATAATGGACGAGGAACGTCGTGACCCATATCTGAAATGAACATAAACGTTGAACCAGGAATGAGTTCAGCAGTACGTTCGCCACCTGAAGGCGTGAGCAATGTGTCGTCACGCCCGTGTATAACAAGCGTTGGTGTCGCAAGATTGCGAAGCGCATCTGAACGATCGCCCGATGAATAAATCGCTGCCAACTGACGATGCGAACCTTCGGGATAGAAGCTGCGGTCGTACTCTCTGGCTGCGCGCTGCTTTGCCTCTGCTAGATCGAAATGCTTCTTCGAGCACCACACAGCCCAGTTCGCTGCACTTTCAATGTATGCAGCTCGGTCAGATGGTGGCGGCGCAAGCAGAGCAGCAAGCGCTTCGTCTGCTGGTGTTCCGTACGCAAGGTCACCAGGAACAGACATGATGGACGTAAGGCTCTTCACGCGATGACCGTGCTCGATTGCGACGGTCTGGGCAATCATGCCTCCCATGGATGCACCAACGACGTGCGCCTTTTCAATTCCAAGATGATCAAGCACACCAATTGCATCTGCGGCCATGTCAGACAATGTGTATGGCACGGGAACGGTGACTGTTTCACCCATTGCCGCTTGCATTGTGACTTTGTCTGTTTCCACCATGACGCCATCGTGCTTGTACGACAATCCGCAGTCACGGTTGTCGAAGCGAACTACATGGAAACCACGGTCGACATACATTTTGAGAAAATTCTCATCCCACGCTGTCATCTGAGCGGTGAAGCCCATGATCCACAACAAGGTGGGATTCGATGGGTCTCCCATGGTGTCGTATTCGATGTTGATGCCGTTTGAGAGAACTACCTGAGCCATATGGCCATTCTTTCATTTATGGGCCTCATCAAGCCATAGCGGAAGATTTATTCGAGCAATCGGCGCTTTTGCTCGCGAAACTCTGCCTCAGTGAGGGTGCCTCGATCGCGCAGGGCTTCGAGGCGTTCCAGTTCACTAGCTACGCCCGGAAACGCCGAGACAATGCCCGTGTTGCCGGTGGCCAAATTCTGAATGGCCTGATGAATGATGTTTTGCACTTTCTCAGGTTGTGAGATGTCCGTGAAGGTTTGCTGGCCGTCGCGACCAGCAGACTCAATGAGCACATCTCCCACACCCAGCAAACGCTCCACGATTGACTGATTGAAGTTCACGTTGTTGAGTCGATCTAGAGGAATTTCCACTCCGTTACGAGCCACCACTCCTTCGCGGTAGATGAGTCGGTGTGACGTGACAACAAAGTACGTTGTGCGCCACTTGATGACCTGCACACACAACCATGCAGAGCTCACCACTATTGCGGCAAGGCCAAGGTACGAGACAACAGTTTCGAAGCCACCCGAGCCAATCTGGGCCCTTACGAACAAGGTGACAAACATGGCGGCAAGCACCGCAGCACCTGAAGAACCGAAATACCACCAATGTGGATGAAGGTCCAGAACCACTGTTTCGTAGTCATTTAGCAAGCGGCGCGGGAAGGGCATGGAAGGAAGGGTAACAAACGCCTAGTTTCTAAGCGTGCGATCTCTCGACCCCCCAAGCAACGAAGCGCCCCGCAGCGCAGATTCGGTGCTGGCTGGACTCGACCCAGATCAGCGGGCGGCGGTTACTGCGCCAGTCGGAATCGTGGTGGTGCGTGCAGGAGCAGGTTCAGGAAAGACCACTGTGCTTACGCGACGCATCGCGTGGCGAGCATTATCTGAAACTGCAGACATAGAGCGAGTGCTCGCAATTACATTCACTCGTCAAGCAGCAACAGAAATGCGATCACGTCTTGCACGCTTCGATCTTGATGGTCGACCAGTGATTGGCACATTCCACGCCGTTGCTCGTCGACTCATGTTGCAGTTTCTTGAAGACCGCAACCGACGTATCCCTGTCATTGTGAACAATCGTTCGTCACTTATGTCTTCATGCATGGGCGACGATGCAAAGTCTGGCGGTATCTACGATGTCCTCACGGCAGTCGACTGGGCACACGCTCACATGATTGCGCCGTCAAAGGCGGCGGAAAAACTGGCAGAGGCAGGCCTCAAGATTCCACTCGGCGCGCGACGTTTCACTGAAGTCTTCGAACAATACGAGAGAACCAAGAAAAAACGTGGCGTCATTGACCTCAACGACTTCATGACATCTGTCATCACTGAAGCAAAGAAAGACCCGCGCTTCACCGAGTCCATTCGTTTTCAGTATCGCCATATCTCAGTAGACGAAGCACAAGACATGAACCCACTGCAGTATGAGTTCTTGAAAGTTCTTGTGCCGAACGCAGCGGACTTGTTTCTTGTTGGCGACCCAAACCAGGCCATCTACGGATTCAACGGTGCCAACAAAACATTATTCGATGAGTTACCTGGCTTTCATGCCGGAGCACACGTCGTCTCACTTCCAAGCAACTACCGATGCACACCAGAGATTGTGCAGATGGCAGTAGACACTCTTGCTAAAGATGGGCAGATTGCTGATGCGCAATCAAAACGACTCTCAGGACAAGTTGTACGTCTTGAACGCTGTTCAGATGAGACTGCTGAATTGAAACTCATCACCAAACTTGTGCAACGTGCGGAGAATGGTCAGCGAACATGGAATGATATTGCCGTTCTTGTTCGTGTCAACACATTGGCGGAAAGTATTCGCAAGGAATTGTCGGCCGCAGGCATTCCCCTTCGCTCTTCGCGCTCCGGCGGGGCGTGGGCGCGCGCAGTTGGCGCTGCAACCGCACTCACTGGTCGCGATGAACTGAATGCGTGGGCCGCTGACGTGTTGGATACAGGTGAATATTCACCCGATGATGCGGATTATCAGATTGCGAAATATGTACGTCAGTTCTTAGACGAACATCGTTCTAGTGGTGTCGATGGCCGCACGTTTGGTTCATGGCTTGTCACTTCCGCCGATGTTGCAGAGCCAGACGGAGTTGAAGTGTTGACATTCCACGCCGCAAAAGGCCGCGAGTGGTCGTATGTGATTGTTGCCGGCATGGAGAAAGGACTCCTCCCCCACAGCAGCGCTCGTGGTGCCGCTGCCCGTAGCGAAGAAGCACGCCTTGCGTATGTGGCCCTTACACGCGCCGCCGATGAACTTGTCGTGACCTGGACTGATTCACGTGGGAAGCGTCAGAGCGGTCCGTCTCCATTTTTGCCGACGATCACAACCGCGACACCGGTGAGTGATCCACCGCCGCCAGAACTGCGAGAACTCTCAGCGTCGAGGGCTAAGAAGATCACGCCAGACGAATTACTCACCACAACCATTAATGATTGGTGCACACATCGTGCCCGTATCGCACGCATCGAACCACAAGGTGTTCTGGCAACTCGCCAAGTTCGCGCCATTGTTCGCGCACGACCACAGACCACTGACGAACTTGCATCCGTTACCGATGTAGTTTTTGCACGCCGTTACGGAGAAGAAATCTTGCAGCTTGTCCGCGACTCGGCAGCCAACTAACTCTCGCGACCCATTTCAATTACCCCAGTCAGCGCTTCGCCTGGTGGTGTTGAAAGATCACGACCTTTGCGCAATAGATCCATTAGCTCAGCGGGCATGGACAAGAACAACCCTTCGACTTCTGCACACAAGGTCTCGCCGTTATGCGCGGTTCCTTTTGTGAATATCTTGCGACCTTCAACGCGGTCAACCCAACCGCAGTACCGAATGGGTTGATAAAGCGGTGTTGGCGCACGGTAGGTGACGGTGAGTCTTCCTGTCATACCGGGACGACCAGTGAGCGACTGCGCCATGCCTAAGACTTCATCGAACGCAGCAGCAATGAAACCACCATGCACATGCCCTGGTGGCCCTTCATATGGTTCGGTAAATGTGGCTATGCCCACAACGGCACCAAATTCACCAATGGAATCATCACGTTCCATCGACATTGGCATGGACAGTGGATTCATTGCGCCGTAGAACGGGCTGCGATCGGAGAAATGCGATTCTGAGGCAGCACTACCTGGGCCCCCATTTGAACTCTGCAAAATTTCAACGGCCTGCAAGATCAGTTTCTTTGCAGACTCAATCTCTTCAGTCGATGCAGTTGATGTAAATGATGTACGAATCAATTCACGTGTTGCTGCCGCAATATCTATTCGTGAAATATCAGCAGCGGTAAGTTCTGTGCTTCGTTCGTGAAATGTAGGAAACGAATACGTAGTTGGCGCATCGGAATCGCTCATAGCTACCCAACTTCCAAAATGACCGGAACATGGTCGCTTGGCTTTCCTGAATCTTGCTCTTTTCGAGCGTTTCGATCAATAACTGAACCTTTTGCGCGTGCCGCCACTGACGGAGTTGCGAGCAGTAAGTCAATACGCATGCCGTGGCCCTTATGGAATGCACCTCCGCGGTAATCCCACCAAGAGAAAACTTTGTCTTCGTCGTTGAATTGACGAAACGTGTCAGTCAAGCCGAAGTTGCACACGTTTGCTAACGCATCCCGTTCAGGAACACTCACATGTGTGGCATCGGCAAACGCCTTCATGTCGTACACGTCACGATCTTCTGGTGCAATATTGAAGTCTCCGCCAACAACCACATCATCCGTTGGTTTACAACTTGCGTCTAGATGTGCGCGCAAACGCGAGAGCCACGACAGTTTGTATTGATAATGATCATGGTCAAGTGAACGACCATTCGGCACATAGACGGAACTCACCTGTATGCCACCACACGTGGCAGTAATGATGCGCGCTTCCCCATCGGGCTCGATACCCGGCGCAAAGTTCTGCACCACATTGTCGAGACCTACTCGCGAAATGATGGCAACGCCATTCCATTGGCCTTGGCCAAAATGGGCACTCTCGTATCCGAGTTCTGCCATCTCAGCATGGGGGAACTTGTCTTGTGCCAATTTTGTTTCTTGAATCAACAAGACGTCGGGCTGCGACTCAGAGATCCACTCCTGAACGCGCGGCAAGCGAGCCTTGAGAGAGTTCACGTTCCACGTAACAATATGCACATCTGAACGGTAGTAGGAATTGCGGGTTTTCTCGCAACCGAACTCTTAACGCTTCTTTGCAACTGCTTTCTTTGCCACAACCTTCTTGGCGGGGGCTTTTTTCGCAACGGTCTTTGCCGGCGCAACTTTCTTCGCAACTGCCTTCTTGGCCACAACCTTTTTAGCGACAACTTTTTTGGCTGGAGCTTTCTTGGCGACAACTTTCTTTGCATCAACCTTCTTCGCCGTTGCTTTCTTCACGGCAGCGGCTGGCTTGGCAGCAGATGCCTTAGGTGTTGCAACACCACCAGCGACCACATCGGGCACTCCAAGGTCAACGCTTCGTCGCGATGGTGTGTAACCCACCACGGTGAAGGCAGCGTTATCTCCTATTTGAAAAAGATCACGCGCACTGCGCGGAATGGGATTTGCCATATTGCGAAGAGGCACGTATCCAGAAATATCACCAATCTTTACGATGATTCCATTTGCCGCATACGAATCCACAACACCTTTTACTTTGGTGCCCACTGGGTGTTTTTCGACAAACTGCAAGAACGGCATAAGTTCATTTGCCATCTTCTGCTTCGCACTCGGAGGTGGAGCTTTCGGAATAGGCATGGGCTTGCTCGCTGCTGCACTTGCTGGCGCAGCTTCTTTCTTAACAACTTTCCCAGTCTTTACAGAACGACGACTTGTTGGTCCGCGTACTGGTAAACGTTCAACAAAAACCCATCCAACAAGAGGCACTGGCTTGCCGCCAATGAGGCGACCTTCGTCGAAGAGCCACTTGTACTTGCCATGAAACTCTTGGAAACTGTCATTAGAAAGAATGGATGCATTCGCTTTGTCGGCAATAGCCAAAATGAAAGCATCGCCACGACCAACAGCGCCAGCCGGTGGTGCAACGAGTTCATTGTTCTCGATTGCCTTTTCAAACTCGGCAACTTCTTTTTTCGCGATGCGATGCCCAAAAGTTGCATCGACGACCACCGACACCTTGACGCCTTTGTTCTCGTCCATCAGGGCCATCACAGCTTCATGGAGTTGCTGAAGGCTGGGCGCGGTGCGGCCCTCGGTCGCAATATTCGACCCGTCGACGATGATGTGCTTAGTCACCCATTTAGTCAAGCACTCCGAGACCACTTCATCGGGGCAATCCGACCTATTCTGACCCAGTGAGTTTTTCCCCTATTCAGGCCGTTCTTTGGGACTTTGGTGGGGTCATCTTGTCCAGTCCCTTTGAGGCCTTCAACACCTATGAGGCTGAGAAGGGTCTCCCCCTCGACCTCATTCGCCGAGTGAACTCGACAAACCCCCACTCGAACGCTTGGGCACTTCTTGAGCGAAATGACATCAGCCCTCAGGAATTCGACAGCCTTTTCGCTACCGAGAGCGAAGCCCTAGGCCATCGAGTGCCTGGAGCAGATGTTCTGGCATTGCTCTCAGGCGATGTACGGCCCCGCATGGTGCAGGCTCTCGACACAGTGAAGGCCGCGGGTTTCAAGATCGCGTGTTTAACGAACAATGTTGTGAGTACAGAAGAGCCGGCAACTGAACGCCAGGCTGAAGTGCGATCCATCATGCATAAGTTTGATCATGTTGTAGAAAGCAGCAAGGTGGGATGCCGTAAACCAGAGCCACGCTTTTATGAGATTGCATGTGAACTGTTGCAGGTTTCGCCAACCGAATGCGTGTTTCTAGACGACCTAGGAATCAACCTGAAACCAGCGGCAGCAATGGGTATGCGCACCATCAAAGTTGTAAACCCAGACGACGCATTGGCCGAACTATCTGGCCACCTTGATCTGGCGTTGTAAAGAGCCTTTACAGTCCTTCGAACGTTTCGTCCATCAGGTCTACGTGTTCTTGATCATGGATCGTCTTTGAACCAGTAGCTGGTGATCCGGATGCAACACGCGAAGTATGACGCAAGTCGTAACCGCGTTCCTTCACACGCCAAATGAGATGCTCAACGAAGTGCCAAGCACCCATGTTCTCTGGCTCTTCTTGCAGCCACACGATTTCTTTTGCATTCGGGTAACGCTCAAGCAATACATTGATCTGATCAAGGGGGAACGGATACAACTGTTCAACTCGCACGACAGCTACTGGAGCCTTGCGCTTATCACGTTCACTCATCGCGTCCCATGCAACTTTGCCGCTGCACAACACAACACGCTTCACAGAGGATGCGTCTGTCACGAAAGGATCATCAAGAACTTCCTGGAATGAACCCGTAGTCACATCTGCAATCACAGAACGACTCTCTTTCATACGCAATGGTTGCTTCGGCGTGAAGATGACAAGTGGCTTGCGAATATCGCGATGCATCTGACGGCGCAGCACGTGAAAGTACTGGGCAGCAGTTGTTGCGTTCACCACTTGAATGTTGTCTTCAGCACATGACTGCAAGAAACGCTCTATACGCGCACTGGAGTGTTCTGGGCCTTGTCCTTCGAAACCATGTGGCAACAACAGGACCAAACCGTTTTCTTGTTTCCACTTGTCTTCTGCCGCCACCAAGTACTGGTCAATCACAATCTGTGCACCGTTGACAAAGTCACCGAATTGCGCTTCCCACATGACCAAGGCATTGCGGTTTGAATGTGAATACCCGTACTCGAAACCAAGTGCTGCATATTCAGACAACAAAGAGTCGTAGTTCCAGAAACGGCCGGTTGCACCAGGAATATCACCAAGTGGTGCCCATGCATTTTCGTTGACGTTGTCAATAAGCGCAGCATGACGTTGGCTAAATGTGCCGCGACGCGAATCCTCACCTGCGAGACGAACATCGAAACCTTCAAGCAACAATGAGCCAATAGCGAGTGCCTCGCCCACGGCCCATTCGAAGTCGCCATCTTTTTCAAACTGCTGCGCACGCGCCTCAAACTGGCGAGCCAATTTCGGATGCGGTGTGAAACCTTCTGGGTAGTTCGTTAGTTGACCAAAGATGCGACGAATCGAAGCCTCGTCCACTGCGGTGTTGACGTGAGGCAACACGCCCTTTGGCGCTGGAGGCTTTGCCGCCTTGACAGCTTCTTTAGGAATCGCGCGAGTTGAATCGAGTGCGGACTGCAACTTGTCGTGGTAATCCTTGAGTGATTGCTCAGCTGTTTCAACACTGATGTCGCCACGCTTGACCAACTGCTCTACATACATCTTGCGCACTGGTCGCTTCTCGGCAATAGCGCGATACATCGCTGGTTGCGTGTAGCTCGGGTCATCGCCTTCGTTGTGTCCGTGCAAGCGGTAACACAGCATGTCGATGACAACATCTTTGTGGAACTTCTGTCGATACTCGAATGCAAGTCGAGCAACACGCACACATGCCTCTGGATCATCACCATTCACATGGAAGATAGGCGCCTGCACTGTCTTTGCTACGTCTGTTGCATAGAGCGAAGAACGTGCGTATTGCGGTGACGTTGTGAAACCAATTTGGTTGTTCACGATTAAGTGCACCGTGCCACCCACGCGATAACCATTGATGTCGCTCATAGCTAAACATTCAGCAACAATCCCTTGGCCGGCAAATGCGGCATCACCGTGGATGAGAATTGGCAAAACACTAAACGCCAACGGTGGTTCGATTTTGTCTTGCTTGGCTCGCGCCATACCCAAAACCAAACCATCAACAGTTTCAAGATGGCTTGGGTTGGCACACAACTCAATAGGAATAGATGCGCCTTGTGAGGAAACGTATTCACCCTTTGCACCAAGGTGGTACTTCACGTCGCCACTTCCCTGCACAGAGTCTGGGCTCAGATGGCCTTCAAACTCTTTGAAGATCTGGTCGTAACTCTTGCCCATGATGTTGGCCAATACGTTCAATCGTCCACGGTGCATCATGCCCAACACAACACTGTCCATGCCAGAGTCAGCAGCACCAGACAACACAGCATCCAAAATGGCGATCATTGATTCGGCTCCTTCGAGACCGAAACGCTTTGTACCCACGTACTTTGTTGCCAAGAACTTCTCAAATGCTTCGGCAGCATTCAAACGCTCGAGAATGCGCAGTTTCTCGTCGAGGGTGAGGGTGAATGTGGCACCTTCCATCTTCGACTGCACCCACCGCTGCTCATCGGTGTCTTGAATATGCATGTATTCAATACCAATAGTGCGGCAGTACGCGTCACGCAACACACCAAGCAGTTCATCCAACTTCATCTTGGTGCTACCAGCAACACCACCTGTGAGGAA
>Ga0208592_1000503_pt1 | contig 10738 bp, 5 predicted proteins | sample LakMenE18May10ns_FD_150712 | JGI IMG/M metagenome (GOLD analysis project Ga0208592, IMG submission 150712) | Freshwater microbial communities from Lake Mendota, WI - 18MAY2010 deep hole epilimnion ns (SPAdes) | ecosystem: Environmental > Aquatic > Freshwater > Lentic | place: Lake Mendota...
ATGTTCGAAGGTTTTTTCTTCCTTTTCGGACAAGAGTCCCTCTATTTTCGCAATAGACATTTTCTCTTTTTCTGTTCCTTCCTCCTGTTGGTAGGCGGACGGATGAAAGCCCTCTTTTTTCAATAACGCGGAATGATCAAAATCGAGGGAATCATTCTGTTTAAGGTAAACGAGTGTATCACCTAAATCACCGAGCGAGGGGTTTTCTTGAATAAATTGCTTCAATTGAATCAATTGCTCTTCAGAAAGACGACCTTCGATGGCATCCAGCATTCTAGCTTCCAAATATTCTTTTGACCAATTCATATCAATGCTTCTACCTTTCCAATATATGCTTTCAAAAATTTCCTTGCACGAAAAATGTACACTTTTACTTGGTCTTCACTCAAGTCAGTCATTTCAGCAATTTCGTGATAGGAATATCCCTCGTAATCTCGCAACGTTAATACCGTACGTTGTATTTCAGTGAGTCGATTTACACCTTCATCAATTTTCTCTTGAACATCAAAGAAAGTGTGTTCCTGTGTAGGATTTACGTCCAACGATGCCAGGTGATTTTGTTGCAATTTGGCTCTGCGGGAGCGGTCGATTTGAGCGTTTACTACTGTTCGAAACAAGTAAGATTTCACTTTGTTATTATCGACCTGATCAATGCGCATCCATAATTTTTCGTAAGCATCTTGCACAAAATCTTTTGCTAAATCTGTGTCATTCAAATTCTTTAGTGCAAACCGATACAATCGATCTGCAAAGTCCTTTACGCTTTGATTATACTCACTTACCGTCATAACACCACTTGTAGGACGACTTCCTCTAAGATAAGTTACAAGAAGTTTACTCTTTATTTTCCTTGGTATTTCTTCTTGTACTTTTGGTACAATTTCCATTGAAAATTTTCAGCGGTCTCCAGTTGTCCATGAAAAATCAAACAAGTTACATCGTTCGATTTCATATCGAGTGCTGGTCCTTTCGAAATGAAGAGTGTGGCCGATTTCCCTTGTTCCAGTGAACCAAATTCATCATCGATTCCGATAATTTTGCATGCACTCAAAGAAATTGATTGCAATGCTTGTTCAGCCGTTAATCCGTATGCCATTGCGGTTCCCGCTTGAAAAGGTAAATTTCGTGTGTTCATTGCCTCCATGTCCCCAGCATTTTGTAGGCAGAATAAAATTCCTTGTTTTTGCAACAAAAACGGCAAGGAATAAGGTAAATTCACATCATCTTCTTCACGTTCAGGCAGGCTATGTATTCTGTTTAACATGACTGGTATTTTCGAGTCTTTTAATCGTTGTCCAACTAAATGCGCTTCGTAGCCACCTACAATAACTGGGAATTTTAGCTTAAATCGTTCCGAAAACTCAATGATGTCCAAAATTTGCTGCATTCCATCCGCATGAAAATACACGCGTTTCTGTCCGTTAAAACATGCCTTCATTGCTTCCAGGCGAAGGTCTTCAATGGATTTTTGACTTTCCGCATATACTTTAGCAAGATCAAAGAAATCGATGATTGCTTGTTTCTCTTTTTGATAATTTTCGTTTCTCGATTTTGGCGCTGGTTCCGCCCACCATCCTCCACCTTGTGTGCTAGATGGCCAATTCAAGTGAATTCCATCATCCGCAAGTACCGTAGCATCTTCCCAATTCCATCCGGAAAGAAACATGGTAGCAGAGCTTCCGGAAATGATTCCGCCGCGAGGACTTGCTTGAGCGATCATGACTCCATTCGTTCTAACTGTTTCAATCACCTTGGATTCTACATTAAATGCCACCTGAGCGCGGACATGTGGATTGAGTTCACCCACATCGTTAAAATCCCTCGTCGCCCGAACCGCATCAATTTCGGTCAAACCAAGCGTCGAATTGGTCGCTACGAGTCCTGGATAAATGTGCTTATTTTCTGCATCGATGATGGTATCCCAGTCTTTTCGTTGAATGGCATTGGTAAGTGAATTCTTAACAAACAGAATTTTTCCTTTATCGATTCCAATGGCCGCTGTTTCCACGATTTCACCGTTGCCGATGTGTGCCGTTCCGTTGACGATTAAAATGCGTTGTGCCATCGTACCTTGAAGAAGGACGAACATGCAAAATAGAAATGTATACTTTTTCATCTTAATGTGTATTTTCACCCGTTTCACCTTCTTCTCCAAGCGTATCACAGTGGTAATGTTTTCTTGGCTTTTTGACAAATGGCGTCGATTTTTCACCGTTTTCATTCGACAAAAGCATTTTCGCAATGATTCGAGCCCTTTCGGCTTCGTTACGAGCGTTTAATTCCATGTTCTTACTTGCATCGTAAAGTACAACCCCATCAACAATGGTATATTGCACTTTTGCTTGAATGCTCAGTGGATTATCCGACCACAAAACGACATCGGCATCTTTTCCTTCTTTGATGCTTCCCATGCGATCGTCCAGGTGTAATAATTTTGCTGGATTCAAGGTAACCATCTTGAGTGCGTCTTCCTCAGACATCCCACCGTATTTGATGCTTTTTGCGGCCTCTTGATTCAAGCGTCTGCCCATTTCAGCATCATCGGAATTAATGCTTACAATCACACCTTGATCTGCCATTAACTTCGCATTGTAAGGAATCGCCTCATTTACTTCATATTTGTATGCCCACCAATCAGAGAATGTCGACCCTCCAACGCCGTGTGCTTTCATTTTATCTGCCACTTTATATCCCTCTAAAATGTGCGTAAAGGTGTTTATGTGAAAGCCCATGGAATCTGCCACGTGCATGAGCATGTTAATTTCGGATTGAACATAGGAGTGACAGGTAACAAATCGCTTGCTTTCCAAGATTTCGAGTAACACATCCAATTCCAAATCCCTTCTAGGCTTCAAGGTTGTTTTCTTTTGGTTGTAGGCCGTCCATGCTAATTTGTATTCACGAGCGCGGTAAAATGCATCGTAAAAAACTTGTTCAACTCCCATACGTGTTTGTGGAAATCTGGTCGTGCTATAATCGCCCCAATTGGATTGCTTTACGTTTTCCCCGAGGGCACATTTAATGAATTTCGGAGCATTTGGAATGAGCATTTCTTCCGGAGAAGCGCCCCATTTTAATTTGATCAAAGCCGAACCACCACCAATTGGATTTGCGGAACCATGTAATAATTGAGCGGCCGTTACCCCACCTGCTAATTGCCTGTAAATATTGATGTCATCTGGATTCACCACGTCCGAGATACTCACTTCAGCAGTGACCGATTGTCCGCCTTCGTTCACTCCTTTTGAAATAGCAATATGCGAATGTTCATCAATGATGCCAGCGGTAAGGTGCATTCCTTTTGCATCAATGACAAATGCTGAGCTAGGGATTTGAAGGGCATTATTCTTTGCCACTTTCACAATTTTCCCATTTTCAATCAAAACCGCCGCATTTTTCAATACGCCATCCGCTTCGTTGGTCCAAATCGTTGCATTTTTCACCACAATTGTCTGACTTAAAGGCTTGCTTTGTAAGCCAAAGGCCATATTAGGCAACCATGGATTTCCAATGAACGATGTGTCCATTTTAACTTCTGTAGCTTTGCTTGGCTCAGTTTCTTTATCCGATCTGATGGCCGACCATAGCACCCAATCACCTTTCGAAGTGGTTCCGTCGCCTTCAAAAACTGCCGCATTTCGACTGACCTTAGCATGTAATTGAATGATGCCTGGCGCATTTTTTTGAAAGGATGAAAATTGCAAATTGATATCGTTTTCAACGAGTTGAATGCTCACTTTTTTCGTAACCGTGTCATTCAATGATGGGTCAGAAACAGATGCTAATTTGATTTTTCCACTCGGGCGGTCATTGGATCCTTCCACCTCAAGTTGGTATTTTTCTCCATTTATTTGTACTGAATATTTTCCCGCAATATTCGAACTTACGGGTTCCTTCACGCGAATTAATTCCCCTTGCAACCAAGCATGAATCAATTGCGCTTCAGTAGTGAAGGGATCGGAAGAGTAGACAGAAAAACTCGCCCATTTGTTTTTTTCTATGGAACCAATTTGATCAAAAACACCAAGTTCATTAGCTGGATTAACCGTTAATGCAGCTAATGCGGCATCGACAGGCAAGCCCTTTGAAATAACCAATCGTAAATTCTTCCAAAATTGTTCTGCGCTTTTAATACCGAAGCTTGTTAAGCAAAATTTGATGTTGTTTTGGTAAAGCATCAAAGGATTTGATGGTGCTAATTCCCAATGTTTCAAGTCGCTTAATGGAATTTGACGGGCAATATAAGGATCTCTGACCTCATAGGAATCCGGGAAATTCATTGGAATGACCAAGGTTGCATTCAATTTCTTGATTTGATCGAGTGCCGCATATTCGTTACCACTTCCGATGTAACAAAATTTCAAATCAAATTCGTTAGCGATTCGGTTTGCACGTAAAATCTCCCATTTATCCTCTGTTTTAAAGAAAATTGGCAGTTTCATTTGTTTGGACCATGCATCCAATGAAATCGAGTATTCGGTTTGAGGTGAATTGGAATAAAAATTCAAATCATAAAGTGCTTGCCTCATCAAGGCAATTGCTCCCATCTGAGAGGAAGGATAAGATTCATGAGAAGATCCTTTCGAAAAGGACATAAATTGAGCGGCTGTTCCTTTGAGCATTTGACGATTTGGATCTTCTTTCCCAAGGGAAATAAGGGCGCCTGTACCGCGTACCATTCCATCCATAAAATGACTTAGGCTAAAACCAAACCCTTGTTGAATCAAGGCATCATTTGCTTTGGCATCTATGGAAAAGGACGATGCTGCATTTAATTCGGGATGTATGGCCTCGTTCCAATAATACGCACCCTCTTTTTCTTTTTCTAATTGGGGACGAGTTGCCGTCAATTTAGGCAGGCCAAGATCCGTATACAATTCTACGAAAGAGGGAACAATTGTTTTTCCCGAATAATCGTAAACCAATGCCTCATTGTTTTTCAAGTTCTTTCCTACTTCTTTGATGATTCCATCAACGATTAATATGTCTGCATTATCCAGAATCGATTTCGGGGATACGTAGATGCGCGCATTTCGAACGAGAATGGTGCTAGGCGTAGATTTTTTCACACCATTTTCTGGTCCAAATTGAGCAAGCAACTGATTTAGCTGGAAGATCAGCAAGCAACTGATGAGTATTTTTTTCTTCATGGTGTGTGAAATTACAAAAAAGTCCCGAAAGTTTAAGGCACATATTTCATCGCCTCTCGGTTAGCAAGACCTTTCAATCCTTCATTGTTAACGACCTCTTTTACCCAGCTTGGGTTCCATTTCGAAACCTCTCTTAAACTCCACCCTATTGCCTTTTGTATAAAAAACTCTTTGTTCCACTTCAGGGCATGGATGTAGGACAGTTGAAGTGGCAAATTGGTTTGTTCTTTGTACTTTAATTGGTATAGCAAACACGTTCGATTCAACCAAAAAGAAGGATGTTTGATCCATTCTGAAATGATTCTTGGCATTTCTTCCGGAAATTTCTTGGCGTATTTCCCAACGACATGAACGGCAATTCCGTCGATGGTATCCCACCAACTTTGGTTGCTTAACATAAAATAAATTTCTTTAATGTCTTCTTTTTGATAAGACTTTATCGGCCAAGACATCACCCAATCTAAGGCAACGTGATGGAATTCGCGCTCTTCTTTTTGCCAAAGTTCTTTAACGATGTCCCAGGCTTGTTCACGGCTAAGGTCTTTCGGTAGCGTTGCCTTCCACGCTTTCATCACCTCTTTTCTCGGTTGACTCATCACGCCCAAGAAGGGAAAGTTATTTTTTAAATACTTTTCCATTTGAACAGCGCGCGCAACATCGCGCATGCTTTCTAGCCGAGCACTGACATCTTCAATGTATGTTCTCATGATAAAGAAAAAAATGGCAAATCATAAGCCGGGTTCTGTCTCCTTTGTTGAAAATCAACGCAGTTATCTATCATTTATCTTGTTCCAAACTCACGCTTGGAATCCATCAACCTACCCTCCGAGATCGGACGAGCAGCCCTTTATGCATTGCTGCAATCCTCGGTTTATTTGGTCTTTCAGTTCGTAAGGTTTACCTTGCCTTTGACATCGCTGTCAAAGCGGTGAGCTCTTACCCCACCTTTTCACCTTTTCCTGCGCGCAAGCGCTCAGGTAGTTTTCCTTTCTGCGGCACTTTCTGTTCCCGAAAAATTCCTTTTTCGAGACCTTCCCGTTAGGAAGTACGATGCTCTACACTGCCCGGACTTTCCTCTTTAAAAAAGCGATAGACTGATTTGCCGAAGCAAAGGTATCAAAGTTTCGTCAGTTTTCGAACGATTGTTCCATTCTTCGTATGGAGGTGGCATAAATAAACACCTTGATTTAAGTGTTGAATATCCATGTAAGCACTTTGAACACCATTGAAAGATGCTTGAAGGGCGATCTCTCCCAATTGATTGTAAAAAACAACCTCTTCCACCGCTAAAGTTGATTCAAAAAAACACAAGTCTTCCGCAGGATTTGGGTATAACATAAGTTGGGTAGACTGTTCATCGATTCCCGCATCTAACCCCAGGTATTGTTCTTGGTATTCAATGGAACTGATGTTTTGATTTCCATTAAAATTCGTGGCAACGACCTTTAACAAAAATTCTTTTTTACCGTTTGTCCACCATTCGTATTCTGTTCGGTCGATTGGAGGCGTGCCTATCCAACTTCCCGTGCCAAAAAAAGTTTGGTAAATAGAGTCTATTTCGTTGATGTCATGTCGAACACGTACTGCGGGAAAAGTACCCAAAGGTGTAGTGACGGTGCCCCAGCCATCCACTTCTGTATGCCTTTGTCGGTGTTGAATGTATTTTATGTCTGCAGCAGGATTTAAGTCAACGAATGTATACCCTCGAGAATCATGAACATCACCAAATGTTAAGGGCAAATTGTAGCGTGTCTCAATGGTATCCGATTTAAATGGAACGCCTTGTCCTTGCACATTGATGGAATAACCAATCGATGTGATGCCCGAATTTGAACGCTTCGTGTACTGGCTTAAATCACTGATTTCTATTGGAAGGAAAGCCGATAATTGATCAATAGGTAATTCCGTTGTTAAATTGAAATAGGTGGCGGCATACGATCCGGCAAAAGGTCCGTACGTTGCTAGTATTAAAAAAGAACCGAAGCCAATCGGCGTATACGATTTCACTGATTGTGACGCTGCATTTAAATTGCTGAAATCCCAGGTGTAATTTGGTCCCGCTGCAATAAAGTCGAGGTTTGAATTTTGTGTTTGACTTAAGCGAACGGTATCGCCACCTGTAGCAAAATCAGCAACGGAAAGCGTGATTTGAGACCTTCCTATGAGCGCGGAAAAAGCAATTAGGCAAAATGAGAACATGGTTTTGCACATAGCATGTAGTTTTAGCAAAACAAATGTAAGGAATTTTAAAGCCAAAATTCCCAATCCTTTCTACATTCTAAAAATGGACTTAACTTTACCACAATGGAGCTTGAATTGAAAGAACAACTGCTGGCCTTTAAGGATGAATTGACTCATTTTCAAACAGATGATATCTTGGTACATGTTTCCATTGAAAAAACCTTGGGTGAAGGAGAAATTCACGAACAAAAGAATGAAAAGAACCAGCGCATTCTTAGAGACGCTCACCGAATCTTTCGCGAAATTGGTGTTCAACCGTTTTGTCAAAGTATGGGGATACTTAAAAGTGAAAAAAACGGAAAAACAATAAACACGCCTATTTTCTTAAGGGACGTTCCTTTGCAGTTTAGAAAATCCAATATAGAACTACCAAGTGAAATCGAAACAGGCTATTATTTAAATCCATATTTCGACCGCTGGTTTCGAAAGGAATTTGAGGAGACTCCTCCGACTTACGAAGATCGAGAAAATCTGGCGGCTTTTTTCGAACGGGAAAATTTGGAGCATGACTTGGAGCTAATTTTCTACGGCAACTTCCATCCACAGCGCTACGAATTACTGAAAGAAGTAGAAGATTTAATCCTTTGTGAGGACCTATCCGAACCATTAAAGCAATTACTTGGCTACCAAGAGGTTTCAGAAGCAGTAGATGCTTGGGAAATTCAGCCTCCCTATCTTTTTCCGTTTGACCCGAGTCAAGAAGTTGTATTTCAAGCATTAAATCATTCCTCAGTAACGGTTCAGGGTCCACCAGGAACGGGAAAATCACAGGTCATCAGCAACCTCATCGGTTCATGTATTGCTCAAAATAAACGGGTTTTAATCGTCTCCGAAAAAAAAGCAGCACTAACCGTTTTACAACAAAAATTAGCCCAGCGAAACCTTGGTTTTCTTTGCTCCTATTTATCTTTTCAAGGAAATTTAAATGCCTTTTATTCAGATTTAAAAAGTGCCTGGGAATTCTTATCGATGCAAGAAATTGGAGCAGAACCTTTATCCTTCGATGCAACGAATGAAGTCAAATTAGCACAACAATTCAGCGCCATCAAATTATTTGAGGCACAAAATGAATGTTCGCTCGATTCCTTTCTGGAAAACATCAGAAACCAAAAGGAACACAAATTTATGCACGGACATTTCCCATCCATACATACCTGGAAACGAGACCATGAAATCTTACATAAATTGGCCGCATCCACCATTGAAACTTTGCCATTTCTATCGTTTGAATGGAAAAATAACCATAAAAACGGATCACTTTTCCAAGCATTTCATGAGTTAGAAGATTTGTATGCTGAACTATCCAAGAATTTCCAATTTCACAGTATTCGTGAGCTACAAGATGCTATAAGACAGGCCATTCAATGCCAACAATTTCAAGGAAATATATATAAAAAATACGGCCGTTTCTTAGGGAAGAATTCCATCGAAATAAAAAAATACATCAAGCAGTGGAAAAAAAGAAATGCTGAACTAGAAGCATGCACTCTGGATCAGGCACATTGGCTGAAGGAACCGAGTTTAGCAGAACTGGATGTATTGAAAGATGCAGCGCTTAAAACAGGCGTTTTTGCAGGAATGAAATGGAAAAGTACGTGGAAAAAATGGACGAGAACGCCTGGTTTGGAACCATTGCAGGCCATTTCCTCCAAAGAAAAACAGTTGAGGCTACTGCAATCAAAAATAAAACTGACTCAAACCCTTACGGAAATGGGGATTAGCAATGTTGACATAGAATTGCCCATCATTGAACAGTTGCTCGAACAAAATTCGATGGATGATTGGAATTGGTATCAAAACCTATCGCAAGAGAAACGCACATTAATGGCCAATTCACATCGCGCCTTCAGCCAATTGAATCAAGCACTGAACGAATTGCTGAAAATGAAGTCCGATACAACTATTGGAGATGTCTTTTTGCAAGTAAAAGACGCATTGCCTTTTCTACAAAAGGACCTTCCATTCTTGTCCCAACTATCCAACGAAACTTGGGGATTGTTCGATTTTCATCAGAACATGGAAGAAATCAACGAAGGGGTCTATCGTCAAACCTGGAAACAATTCGTTGAGGCACATCCTTACATGCATGAATTTGAATGGACGCAATTCCGAAAAGACACCGTTAAAATCCTTTCAGAAAGGCAACAAACGGAACAACAATTTGCCAAGCAGCTCATTCGTCACCAAGGAACGAAATTTGCCCAATACCAAGAAATACTTAGTGCACCTCTTCACAAATTATCGAAAGGAGAAAAAGAACTACGAGGCATCCTTAGGAAAGGAAAATCGATTTTAGTGAAGGAGTTTGGAAAATCGCGCCAGCACATGAACATTCGCGAACTAAGAAAAAGTGAGGCCAAATGGTGGTTGGATTGCTTAAAACCGATTCAATTATCGAATCCAAGCTCATTGGCCTCGATTTATCCCATGGAAAAGGACCAATTTGATTTGCTGATTTTCGATGAAGCAGGTCAAATTCCTATGAGTTATGCATTGGGTGCATTGCAGCGCGCCAAGCGAGTTGTCGTTGCTGGAGATCATCAACAGATGAGTCCATCCAGCTATTTTAGGAAAACGGACGATGTGGTAATCGATGTGCTTCATCAATCCGCCTTTCACTTCAAAAATGTCCTATTAACAAGGCATTACCGCAGTCGAAACCCACAATTAATTGCGTTCTCCAACCAACACTTTTATGGTGGGAGGTTGCGGACCTTTGCGGAAAAATCAAGTGATTCAAAGCCTTTGATATACACATTTGTAAACGAATCGACGTATGAGAATCGTGTCAATCTCAAAGAGGCAAAAATGCTTGCTAGAAAACTTGAAAAAGCACTTTTAAGCAAGGATAAATATGGCGTCGTGGCATTTTCTGAGGCACAATTAGCGGCGATTTATGCGCAACTTTCCTCGAAATCACAAATGGATTTAATGGATGCTGTAGCGGAAGACCGCATTTTTTTCAAGGCTTTGGAGCAAGTTCAGGGCGAGGAATGTGATCACTTGTTGATTAGCTTTGCTTACGCTAGGAATTCCGAAGGGAAATTTGAGATGCGCTTCGGCCCATTAAATCTGGTCAATGGCGCAAAGCGACTGAATGTTTTATTTAGCCGAGCAAAAAGCACCATCGAATTTATTTGCAGCGTGAAAAGCAGTGACTTCGGACCGACCAAAAACGAAGGAGTCCTGCGTTTAAGGGATTGGTTTGTCTTTATTGAAAATCAATCAGAAAATCAACATAATCTTGAACAGGAACACAACGATTTCAAGCATTTTTTAAATGAAGAGGATGAATTTCAATCCTTCCTTAATCGGTTTGATGTTCTTCGTCAACGAGGTTGGGAGCT
>Ga0208592_1000506_pt1 | contig 10720 bp, 11 predicted proteins | sample LakMenE18May10ns_FD_150712 | JGI IMG/M metagenome (GOLD analysis project Ga0208592, IMG submission 150712) | Freshwater microbial communities from Lake Mendota, WI - 18MAY2010 deep hole epilimnion ns (SPAdes) | ecosystem: Environmental > Aquatic > Freshwater > Lentic | place: Lake Mendota...
GTATTTGCTGTTGTTGGAGCGATTAATAAGACATCCGCCCAAAGCGCTAATTCAACGTGATTGGTCCAGGCTCCAGTTTCTTTGTTCCAAAACTCGATGTGAATAGGATTTTCAGACAAGGTGGAAACTACGAGGGGACTGATAAAATCAGAAGAGGCAGGAGTCATGATTGCTCTGACTTCTGCCCCTTGTTTCTTTAATATTCGTATGAGGTAAGCAATTTTATAAGCTGCAATACCTCCTGAAATTCCGAGAAGGATGCGCTTTCCTTGCATTACTGTTTTTCTTCTGGTTGGCGCATGTAGATTTTGTCATCCAAAAGCTCTTGTGTTGCAATCGCAGTTGGTTTTGGCATTTTTTCGTAATGCTTTGAAATCTCGATTTGCTCACGGTTTTCAAAAATCTCTTCTAAGTTATCCGTAGTGGAAGCAAACTCTTGTAATTTTTGTGTCAATTCTTCTTTCACTTCAGAAGAAATCTGATTCGCGCGCTTTGAAATCGCCACCAATGATTGGTAGATGTTTCCTGTTTTTTCTTCCATACGAATGGTGTCACGCGTAATGGTAGATTTTTCTGCTGGTGTGTTTTTATAACTCATAATTCACTTTTCAGTTGTGTTCTCGCTTAACTTATCAATCAAGGCACTTAATTCTTTTGTGTATTTTGACTGAGGATAGCGAAGCGCAAAGGTACGGAATCTTTCCTTAGTTTGTTCCATTCGTTCGCTTTTTTTACTTTCAATGCTATTGATGGTCAAATAATAGGAATTTTTCACCACCACTTGATTGATCTCCTCTGAAAAAACAGACTGTCCATGTCCTTCAAGGAACAACTCACCAGCTGTTACTGCAGCCCTAAAATTCTCTGTTCGATCATAGAGTTTCACTTGGTCGTATTCCTTTGTTTCGAGTTTAAATTCCAATTGATCAATGATGGCATTACACGAATCAATTAGGTAAGACTGAGGATAGCGGTCAATGAACTGTTGAACGTTGTTAATGGCTAATTCAGTTTCTGTTTGATCCAGTGTGTATTCCGGAGAATTTTTCACGCTACAGAGGGCCACCATGAAAAGGACTTCTTCGTTTTTTACACTGTATGGAAAACGCTGCATGTAAGCACTGTAATAATATTGTGCCATGTAATAATCTTCGATCTCGAAATAACTTTTTGCTAAGCGGTAATAAGACAATTCCCCTTCAGCACTTTTTGGTGCATGCTGGTAAATTTGCTCATACAATATGATTGCTTTTTCATATTGTTTTTGATCGTATAATTCATTGGCTAAATTGTACTTTGCCGTAAAATCATCGGCTTTAACCACTTGATTGTAATTGGAACAAGCAGTAACAAGGAAGCTTATTGAAAATAGTAAAATGAGTATTTTATTCATTATTTAATTCTTAAACTTTTACCAGCTTGCAATACACTAGATGGTTTTATTCCATTCAATTCACACAATTTCGAAACGGTCGTTTGATTGCGGGAAGCAATTTCTGTCAAAGTATCGCCAGATTTCACTTGGTAATATTTTTTTTGAACCGTTTTCACTTTTACCACAGGTGGTTTTGTTGCGGTTGTTGTGCCATCAGGCTTGTTTTCATAGTAATCCGTTGGTTTTGCCCCTGGACGAAAAAGTCCTGCATGAACAAATAGGTTTTCATCTTTCAATACTTTTTTATCAAAATCAATGATCTCCTCTGGATTCATCGGTTGATCATAAAAACGGACTTCAAAATGCAAATGCGGACCAAATGAATGTCCGGTATTTCCTCCAAGTCCAATTGGGTCACCCGATTTAACATCCTGATCTGGATAAACCAAAATCTTGCTTAAGTGTGCATGATAGGTCTCCAAACCATTAAAATGTCGGAGAATGATTAAATTCCCAAATCCACCATCGTTAAACTTGGCATAACGAACTTTTCCTGACCATGTCGCATAAACCGTATCTCCAATGTTCAATCCAATATCAATGCCATTGTGGTTGCGTCCATCACGAAATTTGTAACGAGAAGTGACAATTCCTTTTCGAGGCATGTGAAAACCCTGGTATTTCTCGTCATTTACACAGAGCCAAATGGTGTCTTTTAATTTGGACAAATCGTTTTTTGTCCCGAAACAAACGTCATTATTCCATGTCAACGAATAAGGAAAATCCTGTTCCTCGGTCATTATTTTATGAATCCGAGCATTCATGATTCCATCAAACTTGAATGGATTGTATAAAGCCCACGTTTTGTTTGAATAAACGATGATTTTTCCCATTTGAGTATCCACGGTATCCAATGCTCGCTGAGCAATTGAATGCGATCCGATGCAACAGATGACAAAAAAGATATGTAAAAAATAACGGGTCAATTTTTCAAAATAAGGAATCCAAATATAGTCAATTCCTTTTACATGGTCCGGACATCCATGATTTCAATGTTATAAAACACTTGTTCATTCGGCTTCACCAAATTACCATAACCCCTCGCTCCATAAGCTTGTGGAGCATCAAGGATCACGAAATACCGTTCTCCTTTTTTGGCCGTTTTCATTATTTTGCGAAGTCCCGGAACAATTGTTTTCTGTCCAGGCGTATATTTCAAGGGGTAATTTCCTAACCTAGTATTCATCACCGAAGCTTTCGTTTCGGTGGAAACCATTGCATGGAAAGAAAGTTCTGCACCCGGCTTCTGCTCAAGCGAAGAACCTGCACCTTGTTTGATTTTCCAAGAAGTAATTCCATTTTCATGAATGCTTGGGGTCACGAGTGCCATCACTTTCACATAAAGCCAATGGGGAGAATTTGCCGGTATGATGCCTTTGATTTCTTTCGATCCAAGTGCTAGTTCTGCTGGAATTTCAATTTTCACAAAATCACCGGGAGTCAACTCAAGAAATGCTAGATCCCAACCTGGTGTTTGCATGTTATAACCAATCACAAAGGGAATAAATGGCATGTTGATGCGGTTGTTTCCGTCCACAATTTTTCCATCTGGCAAGGCCAAACGGTAATCAATTAATGCCATCTCACCTTTCTTCAATTTTCGTCCTTCTCCCTTCATGATCCATTTGATCACCAGTCCATTCGCCATGGTTTTTACATCGGTGACCTTGCCCTTTTCAAAGGATTTCAAGTTATCTTTTGTCCCCTGAAATTCATCGTCCACCTTACCGGGATTTTTAGAAGGTTTTTTTACTTCATTCGATGTTTTCAATGTTTTTTTACCACCCGTAGAATGGCATGCCGTCAAGGAAAGTACGAAAATACAAAGGAGGATTCTAGTCATTAGTTTAATTCAATTAATTGAAGATCAATATACAATACGCTTTGCGGTGGGATTTTCACTCGGTCACCTAATAGGCCATGTCCTAAATAACTTGGCAGAATTAGTTTTGCCTTATCCCCTTTTCGCATCAACTGTAACGCTTCGTGAATACCTGTTTCTTTTTCACTTTTAGCAATGATCACGCGTTCAATTTCGTCACTTGGAGTTTCGTAACAGATTCGTCCATCCAACAATTCAATTCGTACTCGGATCACCGCTTCTTGTCCCACTTTTCCATTAAGTTCTCCTGCTCCTTGGTAATATTTCCAAAAACGCAAGCCAGTTTGACTCACAACGGAATCCAACTTAATTTCTCTATGATGGGCAAGAAAAAGTTTGATTTTAATCTCTTCACGCGCATTTAACTCTTGATTGAAATCAACCGAATGAGCTGTTCCCCATTTTTTTGCTGATTTCTCCTTCGGTTTTTCAGCTCGACAAGAGATCAATGCAAAAAGTAGAAAAAAGCTTATCAGTCGAATCATTTCACTTGCGTTAACTCACCTAATAACGAACGAAAGCGATCAATTGTTACATTCAGTGAATCATTTGAAAATCCACCTGCAGCATATTGATGTCCACCTCCCATAAAGTGTTTCGCTGAAAATTCATTTACGAAGTACGCGCCTTTGGAACGGAAGGAAATTTTAATTCCATCCTCATGTTCCACAAAGAACGCCGCTACGGAAATTCCTTCAATGGATAAAATAACGTTTACCAATCCTTCCGTGTCGCCTTTCTGGTAGTGAAAACGATGCAATTCCTCTAAGGTCAAACTGATCATTCCTATGGGCAAGCCTGGAAAAAGTTCTAATTTTTCTGCAATGGCATAGCCTCTTAATTGCAAACGTGAAACCGTATTTACGTCATAAATGGCTTCGTGAATTTCAACATGATTCACTCCTATTTTGAGCAAATGTGCCAAAACTTCGTGCGTTTTTGCTTGAACGGATGGAAAACGAAAAGAACCAGTGTCTGTTAACATGCCTAAGTAAATTCCTTTCCCTACGGACACATCGATCATCGAAAGAAGTCCCATTTCTTCGATGCATTCAAAAATCAATTGAGCGGTTGAACACACCTCAGGACGAGAAACCTTAATCTGACAAAAGTCCTGCGGATGCGGATGATGGTCAATCATTACTTTCGAAGCTGGAAAATCGAGTACAAAAGGCTCCATGTCCTTCCCTACTCTATTTGAACCATTGTAATCTAAGCAGTAAAGTGCATCGAAACTCGAAACATCCAAATCCATTCCTTGGTCAAAAATGGAATATTCCACACCTTTCAAGAATGGTTTCAAAAAATCCGCTGGACGATCGGGAATGATCACATGTGCTTCTTTGCCTAGGTTTTTAAGAAAGAAATACCATGAAACAACACTCCCAATGGCATCACCATCGGGAGATTTATGTGTCGTAATTAAAACCTTTTGGCTTTGTTCAATTTGTAAGCGAAGAGCATTTATCATGCAGCAAAGTTAATTGTTCTGCTGCATGTGTTCAGCTTCTTCTTTATCTTCTTGAAATAATTTTGGTAAATCCTTCTTCCCTTGTAGGTTATCCATTAAATCTTCTAACTGAGAAATGGATAAATTCTTTGCGATGATTTTTTTGTCTTTGTCCAATACAAAAATTCTCGGTGTAGAATAAAGGTCATACGTTGTCTGGAAATTAAGTGATTCCAAGGTTGTTGGCTTCCCTTTCTCCCCAACGAACACAGGAACCAATTTTTCCGGAGTTGCTTTTGCTATTTCATAAATGCTATTCGTCACCGCAACATTGATGAAATTCAAGTTGTTTTCGCGAATGTACTTTTTCCAAGAATCAAAGTCCTTACCAATCCCTTTTCCAACAGCAAAAACTTCAATGTTTCTTTCTTTGAACTTCTCGTTATACAATGTTACTAATTTTGGTGTCACTTTTTTACAATGTCCACATTCCGGATCCCAGAAGTACAAGACCGTGTATTCAGATTTCAAGGAATAGAAATCCAACCATTTTGTGTCCGATGTATCGCGTAGAATGAGGTTATACGGTTTCGCCCCTACAACGAGGTTTAATTTCCATTTCAAGTCCTTGCACAGTTCTTCAAATTTATCCTCTGCTACCCAAGTTGCAGGAGATTTCCCTGTTTCTGGATCAGTCGTACAGAAGTAACGGTTCAACATGTACAAATAGACTTTATCCATTCCCATGATTTGACTTTTTCCGAAATTGGTTGCAATCCAACCAACACTGTATTCAAACATTTTGGATTTTTTATCGAGTCCATCACAAAATTTAAAAGCATATTTGATGATGGTGTCCCAATGCGGGATCATCATGTTTTTCCCAAAGTAAAACTCCAATTTGTTGTGAAAAATGGGATTATTCACCAAGGCATCTGCGGTTAAATCAACATTGTCCCAGTAATGTTCAAAGTAGTATTTATAGCGAAAGTTTGAATCGATGATCGCGCCATTTTCGTTTTTCGGAGCTTCTGGCACCTCCACATCCAAAGACATCTTTACAATTTTTCCAACTAACATTTCTGGATTTTTTGCAATCAAAGCTTTTTGGTAATCATCTACTTCTTTATTCAAGGCATCAATTTCCTTGCTAAGTCTGGTGTATTCAGGATCAGAATCCTTTAATTTTGCACGCTGTTCCGCCAATTTGTTTGCCTCACCTTTCTTTCCACTGATGTATTTCACATAAGGAATAAAGATTTTGTTTTCTTCGGATTTTATGATGTTCATGTTTGCCATAAAATCAGGACCTTCCGTCTCTAACTGCACATCTTCATTGTTGTACACGAACTCAAAATATTTTTGTCCAGGCAAAAGGAGTCCGACTATTCCTGGCTTTTGCTTTTTACCATCAAAAAATACCACACCATTTTTCATTTGAGCCGTGTCCGCATAGTTCAATCGAGACCCAAAATACTTAATCAAGAAGACCGTAGTGTCCTTTTGACCTTCGACCTTCAATCGGATTTTTTGCGCATAAGTCATTGATGCACAAGTAATAAAGATAAATGTCAATATGTTTTTCATAGGATAGAGTATGTTTTATGATACGAATATGCTTTTTATTTGGCTCCTTGTTATTTTTTTAACATTTCTTTAACCAAAGGAAAACGTTGAATAAAAAGCCATTTATAATGTCCATGTTCACGATTTGAGACGCGAGAATCCAAAAAAGGATGCCTTTTGTTTAAAATTAAATCAATGCAGCAAAAACTTGATTTTCGAGAGAAATCTCGAGGTATGGATCAAGTTCAACTAAATCGTCGTAACGCTTCAACCAGGTCAATTGACGTTTTGCGTAATTGCGTGTGTGTTGTTTGATTTTTTCAAGCGCTATTTCATAGGAATATTCATGTTCCCAATAGGAAAACAATTCGCGGTATCCGACGGTATTTAAGGACTTCAAATTCCGCTGAGGAAAAAGCAATTTAGCTTCGTCCAACAAACCTTCCATTAACATTTGATCCACGCGAGCATCAATTCTCCTATATAAATCATCTCGTTTCCATTCGATGCCAAAGCGCGAAATGTTGTAGGCATGTTTAACGGAACCTTTGCGTAATTCCGAATAAGGCTTCCCTGTCAGTTCAATGACTTCCAAGGCTCGAATTAAACGAACAGGATTGTGCAGGTCTACAAGGTCGTAATAAACAGGGTCCAGGTTTTTCAATTGTTCTTGAAGAACTTCCAATCCGTCTTTCTCAAACAAATCGGTGTACTTTAATTGCGTTAATTTATCGTGTGGGATTTCATCCAATCCGAATGTCAAGGCATCGATAAACATTCCTGAGCCTCCAACAATAACGGCTGATCCATTTTTGCTTAGCAATGCATCTAAAATAGGTTTTGCTTCCTTTGCGTATAGACTGGCGGTCACTTCTGTTTGTATGGAATGACTGTGAACAAAATGATGTTTCACTTGGCGCAATTCATCCGCTGTTGGTTTCGCGGTACCAATGGTCATCTCACGGTAGAACTGACGAGAATCAGCTGAAATGATTTCAGTACCTAAAGATTTGGCAAGTGAAATTGCTAAAGAAGTTTTCCCCGACGCTGTAGGTCCTTGAACGACAAAAACCTTCCCCTCTCCAACACGCATGTTACCTCCAGCCGTTATAAATACCAAAGACGTGTTTAACATACGAAACAGCGTGTCCACGATAGGCGCCACATCTCACGTGTTCCGATCGATAATACGTTGGATCATCTAGGTTCCCCACCATCACTTCTACGTTACCATCCCAAACATGCGGATTTAATCCTGCTGCTTTTGCGAGGTTTTGCGCATCAATGATGTGTCCAGGACCTGCGTTATAGGAAGCTAAGGTAAATTTCATGCGTTGATCCGGATCTGGAACAGCTTTCCACATGACGTACGTGCGATTCAGGTATTTCATTCCACCAGCGATTTGAACTTCAGCAGGCGAACCAGGGAAAACACCAAAACTTGGACCTGTGTTAGGCATGAACTGCATCATTCCATAAGCACCACCAAATCCACGCGCATTCGGATTAAAACGTGATTCCTTAAAGGCTACCGCTGCGACAATTTTCCAATCCCAACCGTATTTTTTAGCCTCTGATTGAAATACCGCATCGTATGGAGAAATTTGACCTTTCTTCTGAATGTAGAATTCCGTTGGTTCATTTTTTAAATAATCGAAATACCTTTTCTTCAATTCTGCATAGGCAGGAGAGGCGCAATACGTTTTAATGAAAGCATCCAATTTTTTCTTAAGGTCTGTGCTATTGTTTCGCAGTCCAAAACCAATGTTTTGAATGAAGGAAATTTTCGTGCTAATATTCAGGTTAGGATGTAATTCTTGACTGATTCGAGCCAGGTTTTCGTGTGCGATGGTAAAGGGCAACTCGTTGTTCGCAACCATTTCGATTAAATCCTCTGCAATTGGGTCACCTTTTTTGTATTTCACATTGATTTTCGCACCAATTTCATATTGCAGGTATTTCAGCCTTTCAGCGAAAGCAGAACCTTGGCGAACGAAAACACTTTTTCCAGCTAATTCAGAAGCCTCACGAATCACAGTATCGTTTGAACGTTGAACCAACACTTGATGTGTTCGATAAAAGGGTTCTGAGTAAGAAAGGTCTTTGTCACCTTTAAAAGGAATCACTAAGTTGGAAGCAATCACATCGCCTTCTCCACTGACGAGGTCCTTTTTGAAATCTGCTGATTCCGACACGATTTTCACCTCTAATTTTATACCAATCGACTTACAGAAGGTATCCATGAATTCGTATTCAAAACCTAATTTTTTCCCTCGGTATTCAAAGTAAGACAAGGAGCTATTTTCCATTAGGACAGTCAATTTCCCTTTCTTTCTAATTTCCTTTAAATCAATTTTCTTCTCACGAATGACTTTTTTTTCTTGACAAGAAATCAACAAAAAAATCAAAACAAAAGATGTCCAAAATAATCGCATAAGCCAAATTTTATAAGTTATTCTTTACGAAAGATTTAAGTTAAAGTTACAACTAAATTATTCATTTGCTTTATTTCAAAAATTAATAGATATTTGACATTCAAATGATTGAGTATGAGCAATGAACAAAACGAGATCTATTCAAAGGTAGTACGCGCTGGAAAACGGACGTATTTTTTTGACATCAAGTCTACGAAAGGAAATGATTTATACATTACCTTGACCGAGAGCAAAAAGACCTTTGGCGAGGAAGGCGACGGTAACTATCAGAAGCACAAGATTTTCCTATATAAAGAGGACTTCGAGAAGTTCAGAGAAGGCTTAGATGATGTTTTAGCAAAAATTGATGAATTGAAATCGAATCAATAATTTTTTCAAAAAAGTCTTGCAGAATTAAAAAGTATACCTATCTTTGCACACGTAAATCACAGGGGAGTTTAGCTCAGTTGGTTTAGAGCATCTGCCTTACAAGCAGAGGGTCGGGGGTTCGAATCCCTCAACTCCCACTCTGTTAAAAGCACTATCGCAAGATGGTGCTTTTTTCGTTTCAGGACGTTTTGTGAGTTTACTCAAAAAAGGACGGAAATGAAAAAGGGTTCGCCTGAGCGCAACGAAGGAGTGCTTTTATCCACTGCACGTCGGGACAACGGGAACTGGCTTTCCACCGATCTTGTAAAGTGATTTTTTTTACGCTTACTGACAGACCAAAGTGTCAAACCATGACGAATAACCCACCCAGACACCGAGCGCACCACCTTGAATATTCGTAGGTACATTGGTTGGAGTTGAAAAAGGATTTCCACCGGAATAAATTTGGTTGTACTTCTTTTCGAAAAAGTTGTATTCTGCTTTCCCTATTTTGGACAACTTCACCACAATCGTATCTCCAGCCTTATAATAACCCCGGTAATTTGGATCACCATTCGGATCGTCGAAACTCATGGGGTTTTCATACGCAAAATCAAAAGTTTTTCCATTGAAGAATTTATCATTGAAAAAAGGATTAAACGTTTTCTTAAAATTCGGCATTCCAATGTACTTAACTTGCCAACAATAAGCATCGTTGTTCGACGAAGGATCGCTTAATTTAGCCCATGAAAAACCACGATCGGTAAAACTACCTTCTGGTTTCCAATAAAGTGAATCCAGCGGAGTTGCTTGAGCTATTTGTGTCGTAGAATTGTATTCCTGTCCATTATGAATGACTTTCAAAGTGTACGTCTTGCCTACTTCACCAAGCATTCCAAAGGAAACATACGCGCAAAGATGGAAGTTCACCAATTGATCCACGGGAATTCCAAAGAATGCCGCTGCAACTTCTTCTGTTCCTGGCGGTAAGTTGTCTGAACATATTTCGGTTAAAGTATCCGTTTCTGTTCCATTGGAAATAATCACCGTTGCACCGGAGATGAATCCGTCCAAATAGGCTTGAAAATTGGTTTCCGAATAGACATTATTCGATTTACTTAAAAATACAATGGCTGGTTGACCCGTTTCTATGCTTCCATCAATGACCATTTGATCTTTATAACCAGGAATGTCAATTTGCACCTCCTTGGTACAAGAAACGACATTCCATGCTAAAAAAGACAGGGTAAAGAGGCGGATTAAAATTCGAAATTCCATGTTGCGCTTGGTATTATGGGAAATAAGGATACTTGTTTAACGGTCAATTTGAAATTTCCTGCAAGGAAATCTCCATCGTTGTCCACGTACAAAAAGAATGGATTCATGCGGTTGTAAACATTGTAAATCGAGAAAGACCAATTGCTTCGGTATTTCTTTTTCACTTCAATTTCTTTCCCAGTTGCAGGATCGGTTTTGGTCTTGTATGCTTTGCTGTATAAAGTTGCTGATAAATCCAAACGGTGGTATGGAGACATGCGTGTTGAATTCCTTGCGCCGTAGTTGAATAATAGGTTTTGTTCTTGAACATACCATGAACTTGGAAG
>Ga0208592_1000508_pt1 | contig 10696 bp, 9 predicted proteins | sample LakMenE18May10ns_FD_150712 | JGI IMG/M metagenome (GOLD analysis project Ga0208592, IMG submission 150712) | Freshwater microbial communities from Lake Mendota, WI - 18MAY2010 deep hole epilimnion ns (SPAdes) | ecosystem: Environmental > Aquatic > Freshwater > Lentic | place: Lake Mendota...
CAAGATTCCTACTGAACTTTTCGCATCCGTGATTTTTCCTTCATCAACCATTGCGAGTGCCTCAGAAAACGGGAGTACCAATACCTGCATCTCAAGCTCTTCAGGCCCTTCCGGCGTAGAGCCACCAGCATTAACGTCACGAGCTATGAATAGTTCCAGAACGGAATCAGTCACACCAGGAGACGACAAACATGAGCCCAGATACTCAACGGTTTTGGGAACATAACCGGTCTCTTCTGCAAGTTCTCGCCATGCCGTGCGTGCCGGGTCCTCTCCGACCACATCGCGCATACCTGCAGGAATCTCCAGAACATAATCATCGAACGACGACCGATATTGAGACACAAGAATGATGTGATTATCGGGAGTTATTGCAACTACTCCAACAGCTCCAGGCGTACTGACGTATGTTCTTTCAAAAACGTCGCCACGCGGACCACGAATAGTTCGCCGCAGGAGACGAAACATTGCCCAAGAATGCACCACATCGAGGGCGGTGGTTACAAAACCTTTATGGTCGCTCTGATTCACGTTCTCATTCAGGCCGATTGTGCAACAGAGGCGCTAGCACCACGAGCCAGGCGCTTCTCACGATTCACCAATGAGGCCGCAATGAGTTCCCTGAACAACGGGTGAGGGCGGTCAGGCCTGCTCTTGAATTCCGGATGTGCTTGAGTACCAACCCAGTACGGATGGTTTTCCATCTCAATGAATTCAACAAGACGCTTGTCTGGCGAAGTACCACTGCACAAGAATCCACTTTCCTCGAAACGAGAATGGAAGTTGTAGTTGAATTCGTAACGATGGCGATGACGCTCACTCACCACGGTCTCACCATACGCTTCTGCGACTTTCGTCCCTGGTTGAAGCACCGCGTAATACGCACCAAGACGCATCGTGCCGCCCTTCATGGTGATATCACGCTGATCGACCATTAAATCAATAACCGGGTGCGTGGTTGAAGGATCGAATTCTGTGCTGTTCGCATCAGTCATACCAAGTACATGCCGTGCGTATTCAATTGTCATCACCTGCATACCGAGACATAAACCCAAGCAAGGAACCAGATTCTCACGCGAATAAGCCGCAGCAGCAATCTTTCCTTCGATACCGCGAGAGCCGAAACCACCGGGAATCACCATTCCATCAAGCGCGTCAAGACGACCTGATGCAAGCAGTCCTTCAACGTCTTCAGCTTGAATCCAATCGATCTCAACTTTGGCGCCGTGATGGAAACCAGCGTGTTTCAAACTTTCAACAACTGACAGATAGGCATCTTGTAATTCAACATACTTTCCAATGAGACCAATCTTTACTGGCTTCACTGAAGCTTCAACTTGCGCAACAAGCTTTTCCCATGAAGACAAGTCAACAGCACTATCAAGCCGCAAAATGTCACACACAACAGTGTCAAGACCTTCGTCGTGAAGCACGAGCGGAAGTTCATAAATGTTGCCAACGTCTGCTGCGTTGATGACAGCATTCGTATCAACGTCACACATGTGTGAGATTTTTCGCTTCAAGCCACTGCTAAGAGGTTCTTCGCTTCGGCACACGATGACGTCAGGCTGAATACCGCGCGAGCGAAGTTCTGTAACGCTGTGCTGGGTTGGCTTTGTCTTTTGCTCACCGCTCGGCCCAATAAAAGGCACAAGCGTGACGTGTAGGTAGCAAACATTGTCTCGACCCGCCTCGTTACGGAACTGACGAATTGCCTCTAGGAACGGGAGAATTTCAATGTCTCCGACGGTTCCGCCAACTTCGGTAATGACTACATCAGTGTCATCCGTGGCGATTCGACGGATTCGGCGCTTGATTTCGTCTGTGATGTGGGGAATTACTTGAACAGTCTTTCCCAAGTAATCCCCGCGACGCTCAGCGGCCAAGACAGCCTGATAGATAGACCCTGTCGTTGCATTCGAGCTACGTGTCAGATTTTCATCAATGAAGCGTTCGTAGTGACCAAGGTCAAGGTCTGTTTCGCCGCCATCGTCTGTCACAAATACTTCACCGTGTTCAAACGGATTCATCGTGCCGGGATCAACGTTGATATACGGATCCAATTTTTGCATTGTGACACGCAAGCCGCGCATCTTCAGCAAACGACCAAGGGAAGATGCAGTGAGACCCTTACCGAGGGAACTTGCAACGCCACCTGTCACGAATATGTGCTTTGGCATTGAGACTCCCGCCGACGTAATTGCTAACGGAAGAACAGCCTAATAGGTCAGAGCCCCCCAGAGTGAAACCACTAGGACGAGCGCTGAGAACGCTTCTTTTGTCCACCAAGCTTCTCTAAGAGGTCACGAGCATGGGCATTGGCTGAATCATCGGCAACTCCACCTGACAACATGCGAGCAATTTCAGAAGCTCGCTCATTTTCGGCCACTCGCGTTGCGGCACCAAAAGTCTTGCCACCTTTGACGGACTTCGAGACAGCCACCTGCCCATGAGCAGATGCCGCTACTTGAGCCAAGTGGGTTACAGCAATGACTTGATGATCGTTCCCCAGTTCGCGCAGCGCTGTAGCAACCGCCACTGCTGCCTCTCCACCTATTCCTGCGTCAACTTCGTCGAAAACCATTGTCGCAGGATCGCCCGTAAGTACAAGACGAAGGGCAAGCATGACTCTGGCTAACTCTCCACCACTAGCAACTTTCGCGATTGGCGCAGGAGCGCTACCCGGGTTGGCAGCAAGCATGAACACCACTGACTCTCCCGCCGGATCTGTTTCGATGTCACCGACAGCCACTTGGACTGTTGCATTCGGCAGCGCCAACTGCCGCAATCGTTTCTGCACTGCAGCTGCAAGTTTCGGAGCGACGGCTCGACGGGCATTGCCCACTTCTTTTTGACAGGAAACCAAATGCCGCAACGCCGTTGTCTTGGCTTTCTCCAACTCCTTGACGCGCTCGGCATATCCAGTCAATTCGTCGAGCCGTTCACGAGCCTCAGAGCCAAAAGCCATCACATCAATCAACGAATCACCGTATTTCCGCATGAGATCACGAAGAGCCTGTCGGCGCAACCGAATCTCTTCTAGGCGGGCGGGATCATGTTCTGATCCTTCGGCAGCGTCGCGCACCGTGTCAGACACATCCTTTGCTTCAGCAGCTAGCGACCGAAGCCGTTCAGACAATGCAGGTAGTGAAGTCACCGGCGCAATTGCCGACACCGCCTCACCGAGAAGATCAACCACTGCCCCATCATCTGATAGCAGCGACACAATCCTTTGCAAAGACTCTTGATGGCGAACAACATCCGTCAGCATGTCTTCTTCTTGAGACAGCGCAAGATCTTCATCTGGATTCGTAATCCGACTCGACTCAATCTCGTCACACTGGAACTGCAACAAATCGATCTCACGGACTCGAGATTTCTCATCCCCACCCAGAGCGGCAAGATTTGCATCGATGTGGGTTACAGCTTCACGAGCCGCACGAAGTTCAGAAGTATTCACTTTTCCGAACTGGTCCAACGAGTTTCGTTGGGTCGTAAGAGAAAGAAGACGCTGATGTGCGTGCTGTCCGTGAATATCCACTAATTCATCACCAATTTCAGCCAGTGAAGCAACCGTTGCCATTCGGTCATTGATGTAGGCACGACTACGCCCTTCACGATGCAGCACCCGACACAAAATTGTCTCCACTTCGCCTGCATCGGTGTTAGTAACAAACCGTGCCTCTACGCGAGCCTCTTCAGCCCCATCGCGAATAACGGATACATCAGCACGCCTACCCACAACCAAGTTGATCGCCTCAACCAACATGGTCTTACCAGCACCTGTTTCACCCGTGAACGCCGTAAACCCCTTATCGAAAGAGACTCGAACATTCTCGATGATTCCGAGGTTCTCTATTGAAAGTTCAACAAGCATTATCGATCTGACAACCCAAATTTAGATTTCAAAGTCTGATGAAATCGTTGTTCCTTAAATCTCACGAATCGGGCAACTTCCTGTGCGGCACGTACTTCAACAACGTCTCCTGGTCGAAGTGTGTGCACCAACTCACCGTCGGTGGCAACATTTACTGATCTGTGACCAAGAATTTCGATGCGCACCAATTCTTGAGGGTCGAGAACCATCGACCGATCAAACAACATGTGTGGAGAAACAGGCGTCATGAGGATCGCGCGAAGTCTTGGCGACAAGATGGGTCCGCGCGCTGACATTGAATACGCAGTCGAGCCCGTTGGAGTGGCAAGAATCAGACCGTCTGCTGCATACGTAGTGAAGGATGCCTTATCAATATCAACGCCGAGACGCACAGTGTGCCCCGCTTCAGACTTTTCAATAACAACTTCGTTCATTGCCAAATGATTTGTAAGCCTGGCCCCTTTTGCCCACATAGACACCTCTAACAACATGCGGTCGTCATAGTGGTAATCAGATCCCTCTTTACCGTTATGCCAAATATCGAGCGCCTCAATAATTTCGTCAACTTCTACAACAGCCAGGTATCCCAATTGGCCAAGATTGACTCCGATTAAAGGAACTACTCGACCATTCAATACATGAACAGACCGAAGCATGGTGCCATCGCCGCCGATAGACACCAACACATCGACATCACCAACGTCACCACTAGTGACAGAGGTTGAGCGCAGAGACGCTAGGTCTGACTCATCAGCAACTACCTCATACCCGTTGGCACTGGCCCAGCCAATAACCCGGCCAGCCACTTCCAGTGCGTCGGGACGGAAACGATGTACGGCTAATCCGAGGCGACTCATGACTCACAACTTACGGAACGGGTGGGGCATTCCACGTACATTAAGAATTCCGTGTTGCCTTCAGCGCCTTTAATGGGCGACTCAATGACCCCTACAACGCTTCCACCCAACTGAAGAACAGCATCACGAACCGTGTCACAGGCTTCTTTATGGATACTGGGGTCTGTGATGACACCTTTACCCCGAGACACCTCTACACGACCCGCCTCAAACTGTGGCTTTACCAGCAACACCATTCCTGGGGTCTCGAACCCCGGTTCAGGGCGCAAGGATGCGAAGAAAGCTTCCAGAACCTTGGTGAGAGAAATGAACGACAAATCTGCAACTACTAATGAACATGGATACGGACAATCGTCTGCAACTAAATCTCTGACATTCACACCGTCACGCCAATCAACTCGTGTATCAGACTTCATATGTTCGTGCAGTTGATTACGTCCCACATCAACTGCGAATACACGACGAGCTCCGCGTTGAAGAACACAATCGGTAAAACCACCAGTTGAAACTCCGGCATCAAGCACAGACCTGTTTTCAACTGAGATACCAAAACCATCGAGAGCGTGTTCAAGTTTCTCGCCACCACGACTGACGAAACGGCGCTTCACAAGCACTTCAATCGGTTCCTCGGGGGCAACCATTCGAGAAGTTTTCTCGGCAATCACACCACCTACCGTGATGTTGCGTTCATCAATCATGCGAGCAGCGTGGGAACGGCTCTCTGCTAATCCCCTTTTAACAAGGGCGGCATCAAGTCGCATACGCACCCTTTGAGCGTACTGCTCACCCGTTCACTCCCTAAGCAAGATTTCAGCTACACCCGCTAAATCAGGAGCCACGATGTCAGCATCACTGCCATCAGCCGACGACATGACTCCGCTGAGGACCATTGCGAACCGTGCTCCCATTGTTCTAGCGAAACCTCCGTCGGTATCCGATCTGTCGCCAATCATCACCATCTCTTCAGGCAATACATCGCCACACAATTCTCGAACAAGGAGTGCCATCGGTTCGTATGGTTTTCCAGTCACCGTCGGCGTAACTCCGGATGCTTTTTCTATTGCTGCCAGAATTGACCCGCCACCAGGGATAGGACCATTAGGTGTTGGATAGGTCGGGTCATCGTTCGAACCAATCAACACTGCTCCCCCGCGCACTGCAGTTAAAGCATCGGTGAGCACCTGATAATTGAACTCACGGTGAAAACCGACCACCACAGCATCAAAATCACCAGACGCCATCGGTTCCTGATACGCCACCACAACCTCATTAGTTACCCGGCCGATCTCTTCGATCAAGCCTCGACTGCCACACACCAACACTCGCCAACCGCTCTTCATTGCAGTGGCCGCCGACATTGCTGAAGTCACAATGTCGCCTTCAGCAGGTATCCCAATTGAAGCCAATGCAGCCACTTGTTCGTCATACGTAGAAAATGAGTTATTTGTGACGAACACAACCCGAATACCCGCTTCTCTCAATGAAGCAACAGCCCTCACAGAGCCCGGAATTGGCTGATGAGCAAGCCAGACCACCCCATCGAGGTCACACAACACAACTTTTGGGGGAACGGTTTTGCGCATAGTCATTAATCCTGCCACGCTTTACCCCATGCCCCGCTTTGAACCCTTCGCCGCTCTCCGATACTCGACAACCAATTCGACTGATATCACGGCGTTGACTTCTGCTCCATACGACGTATTTGACGAAGACCAGCGTGCCGCCTATGCAGCAACAGACTCACACAACATTGTGCTCTTGGACTACCCAATTGAGGCGGACGGTCCATCGCGTTACCAATTGTCAGCTGACCGTCTGACTGAATGGCGCAAGAGCGGCCACATTATTTCTGATGATTCAGCAACATTTTCCATCTATCGCATGACGTTCACAGATGAAGCCGGCACGCAACGCACAACAGTTGGTGTTATTGGCGCACTCGAAGTTGTAGATGAAGGCGCCGGTGGAGTTCTTCCACATGAACGCACGACTCCTAAGGCAAAGACGGATCGCCTTGACCTCACGATTGCCACGCATGCAAACCTCAGTCCGGTATGGGGCCTATCGCTCACTGCCGGTCTTACCGCTGCTCTCAGCGAACCTGGCGAAGTCGTAGCGCAATGCACCGATGAAGAAGGCGTGCATCACGTACTTGAACGCATCTCGGACCCTGCACGAATCGCCGCCATCTCTCGTCTCGTCTCTGAGAATCCTGTTCTTATCGCAGACGGCCATCACAGATACGCAATCAGTCGAACCTTTAGAGATCAAAGCCGAACAGCTGGCGACCCTCCCGGCGCCGAGCTCACAATGACCTATGTTGCCGAATTAGTACAGGAACAACTCAGCGTCGCAGCCATTCATCGCCTGTACGACATCAACAATGCTTCACTGCTTTCTGTTCTGTCGTCTCATTACGACACATCAGATGCTGGCCCCGTTGGCCCCCACACCATTAGTGAAATGGACTCTCGTGGTTCGCTGTGTCTTGTGGCGCCAGATGGCACAGGTACTTTCCTTACGCCACGTTCCGACACGTTTGTAGGTGTGCGTGAAATGGATAGCGCACGACTAGAGCACGCCCTACGCAGCACTGAACACTCAGTGACCTACCAACATGGAGTCACCGAAGTTGTAAACAAACTCGCAGCAGGTGTTGCTGCTTCTGCGATATTGATTCGGCCCGTTTCTCTTGCAGAGATTCGACGCACTGCAGACACGGGCGAACTAATGCCACCGAAGTCAACGTTCTTCACGCCGAAACTTCGCACCGGCATGGTGATGCGAGATTTGAACTAACTAACTGATTGACGCTGCGTAAATCGATGCAATTGATGCACCGATAGCTGCGTTGAATTCTGCTTCAGTCTGTTGTGCTGACAAACCCTCGGTGAGTGCGCGAGAGAAACTTGCAATGACTCCCTTGTTACGACTGAGGCGAGCGTTGGCATCTTCACGTGAATAACCACCCGACAGGGCAACAACGCGAAGAACACTTGGGTGAGCAACGAGTTCATCAAAAAAGCCGTCGGTCTCTGGAAGAGTCAACTTCAACATGACTGGCTGATCTGCTGGCTGTTTATTTAGTTCAACCAACAACGCGGTCTTCAACAAAACTTCAGCTTGTGCCTTTTCGGGACTATTGATGTCGACTTCTGGCTCAATGATGGGAATAAGTCCGGCACGAAGAATCTGACGGCCTACTTCGAATTGCTGAGCCACCACTGCCGTAATGCCATCAGCATTAGCCAACTTGATGACAGAGCGCATCTTTGTTCCGAACACACCCTTCTTTGATGCGCGAGCAAGCAAGGCATCAAGGTCTGGGTTTGGCTTCATGATCTGCACACCCTGTGCTTCATCTGCCAATCCTTTATCAATCTTCAAAAATGGGATGACATGCTTTTTGTTCCAGAGGAACTCTGCACTTCCCATGCCGCCAATTTCGCGGTCCATCGTTCCTTCAAACAAGATCGCGCCAAGAACGCGATCGCCATTGAATTCAGGGCTTTCCACCATGCGGCTACGCATTGCGTGAATGACATCGAACATCTCAGCGTCGTTTGAGTAGGCAGTCTCCTGAACTCCGTACAACAGCAAGGCCTTTGGTGTACTGCCACCGCTCTGGTCTAGTGCGGCAATAAAACCCTTACCATTGCGCATTTGCGCGAGCTGCTCTTGATTCATTCGACAACACCTTTCATCGAGCCCCGATCACAAAACGTGCGTGTACAAGACACATTCGGGGGCGATAGCAATATTAGTCAGATTTCAAGATCTGCTGAAAGATTCTCCAAAAGCCTCGAGACGGCCTTGCGGACATTTGCTTTGCGGCGCATCGAAATGACCTGATCAGCCAGCACTTCTGTCCTGCTGGTCACACCAGCCCCCGACCGAAAGAAGCGACGTCGTACGATGCCTACAACACACACATTGTCGCCAACATGGGTGGTTTCGCATTCTCCCGCACATGCAATAGGCACGGAGATACGACCCTCTTCAACGTGAGTAGCTATATCGAAACTCGATACAACTTCCCCCGTCTGAAGGGTGCGCTGGACGGGAGGCGATGTCACTTCGCCGATGAGTATGACCAGATTGACACCTTCAGTGTCAATGCTTGTTGTTGTGGAAACCATGTACTTCTCCTAGTTGTTACTAGGAATGTGTGCATTAAGCGCCCAGAGTGGAAAGCCTTTCGGCAACATCTACAAAACCAGGGTCAATTGCAGCAATTCGTTCAAAGAACTGACGGGCCTTAATCACATTCCCCTCTTTGTCGTACAGGTCTGCAATAACAAACCACTGGCGAAGGTGGTATTCAGATGGACGATTCATATCACCCGAAGCTTTTTCCATTAGAGCAAGTGCTTCAGTGATTTGACGGCGATCAGCCATTGAACCAGCCATGACAATGCGGCCTTCAGCCATCAGTTCAGGATGCGGCGATGCTTCTTGGAGTTCTTGCCAGTACTTCTCCACCATTTGATGTTCGCCCAATGCGCGATGACAATCTGCAATAACTGCATGATTGAAAATCCAATCCGGATTCAACTTCAATGACGCTTCGAACTCAACAAGCGCACGCTTCCACTGACCGGCGCGATACAGACACAAGCCGAGCATTTCGCGCACTGCAGCCACTTCAGAATATTCACGAGACATTGGATTCAGAATCTTGCGTGCATCGTCGTAGCGATGGGCTTCAAAAGCTTGCAATGCTGCGTCGTAACGCTTCAGTGCACGCGGCGATGCCTTCGATCCGAGAGCCTTTTCAAACTGATCTACTACAGAGTCAAGAGCACGAACTTCTTTGCGACCGCCCTTTTGTGGGCGACCAGTTCCCTTTGAACGTGGACCAAAACTAGGTGCTTTACGCGCAGGACGAACTGAACCTTCGTCTACCCAATCTTCACGAGAACGTTCTGGTGGTAATGACATTTCGCCACTTGTGCGACGTTCGCCAATGCGACCCTTAACTTCATCCGAGCGTTCTTGTGCTGCAGTACGTGGAGGACGTGAATCGCGATCAAACCTGCGAGGACGATCATCACGCGAGAAACGAGAGTCACGATCAAACGAACGTGGTCTGTCGTCGCGATCACCACGAGGTGCTCCACGAGGTGCATCACGATCGAACCTGCGAGGACGATCATCACGGTCACCACGAGGAGGACGCGAATCACGATCAAAACTGCGTGGAGGACGGTCGTCTCCCCCACGAGAATCTCCGCGAGGATTGCGTGAAAAACCGCCGGGACGAGAATCGCCAGAGCGACGTGGGCCTGACCCTCTATCGGGGCGGCCTGAGTTGCTTGGACGTTCAGACATAGGCAACAAGTGTAGGGAGCGCATCTGTGAATAAACCCAGAAATGCAAACAACCCCGGCCGAAGCCGGGGTTGTTTATCGAAAAATTTCGGCGACGTCCTACTCTCCCAGGGGGTCTACCCCCAAGTACCATCGGCGCTGACAGGCTTAACTGCCGTGTTCGGAATGGGAACGGGTGTGACCCTGTCGCTATGGTCACCGAAAATCAATTGTCAATGTGGTTCCCCACAAGGACTCCAGAGCAAGCACGAGCACGTATTAAATAAAGCCCTCGGCCGATTAGTACTGGTCAGCTGAAGACATTACTGTCCTTACACTTCCAGCCTATCAACGTGGTGGTCTAGCCACGGGCCTTACCAGGTTAACCCTGTGAGAGTCCTCATCTTTGAACAGGTTTCCCACTTAGATGCTTTCAGCGGTTATCCTTTCCGGAGGTAGCTAATCAGCCGTGCCCTTGGCAGGACAACTGACACACTAGAGCTCCGTCCATCCCGGTCCTCTCGTACTAGGGATAGCTTTCATCAAGACTCTTCCGGCTGCGGAGGATAGAGACCGAACTGTCTCACGACGTTCTGAACCCAGCTCGCGTACCGCTTTAATGGGCGAACAGCCCAACCCTTGGGACCTGCTTC
>Ga0208592_1000510_pt1 | contig 10694 bp, 8 predicted proteins | sample LakMenE18May10ns_FD_150712 | JGI IMG/M metagenome (GOLD analysis project Ga0208592, IMG submission 150712) | Freshwater microbial communities from Lake Mendota, WI - 18MAY2010 deep hole epilimnion ns (SPAdes) | ecosystem: Environmental > Aquatic > Freshwater > Lentic | place: Lake Mendota...
TACTGACGAGGAACGTCCGGGCTCCAAAGAGCAAAATGGTGGGTAACTCCCACCCGGGGCAACCCGAGAGATAGTGCAACAGAGAGCAAACCGCCGAGAAATCGGTAAGGGTGAAACGGTGGTGTAAGAGACCACCAGCGATTCAAGTGATTGAGTCGGCTAGGTAAACCTCATTTGGAGCAAGACCAAACAGTGAGCGCTTGAGGGCTGCTCGCCCAAGTTCACGGGTAGGTCGCTTGAGATGTTGGGTAACCAACGTCCTAGATAGATGACCGTCACTTTGAAAAAAAGGACAGAACCCGGCGTAATAGCCGGCCCATCCACTTAATCCTTGCTGAGGCGCTTTGCCGCATAGTAAGCGGCCCCGATTATGCCTGCGTTGTTCTTGGAACGAGCCGGCACAATCTTCACATCTGATTCAATCAGGTGCAAAAAGCTCTCATACTCCTTCGAAACCCCACCACCGATGATGATCAAATCCGGGTACAGCAGTTTGTTAAGCCGATCAAAGTATCTGGACAATACTTTGGACCACTGCTCAAAGCTTAGGTTGCCGCGCTCCTTAGCTGAGTAGGCAGCTTTGGTCTCATAATCAACCCCGTCAATCTCAATATGGCCAAGCTCTGAATTAGGAATCAGCTTGCCGTTCATGAAAAGAGCCGACCCAATGCCTGTTCCCAATGTGCACATCAGAATCAGCCCGTTTTCACCTTTACCTGCGCCAAATTTAATTTCCGCAACACCGGCCGCGTCGGCGTCATTAAGTAACACAACGTCACCACCCAAGGCCTTGGAAAAAAGCTTTCCTGCTTGCAATCCGATCCACTCGTCAGAGACGTTTGCTGCAGACAGGGTAACTCCATGTTTCACTGGAGCGGGAAAACAGATTCCAATCGGAGTGTCTTTAGGAGCATCGATTAGATTTACAAGGTCCACTACTGTGTCCACTACGCTGTTAGGTTTTCCGCCATCAGGTGTGTCGAATCGCAATCGCTCTGTTGCGAGCTCACCTTTTTTCAGGTTTACCAGGGCACCCTTGATGCCGGTTCCACCAATGTCTATGCCGATTGCGTGCTTCATACTTGACCCATTTTAGGGCAGCGTGAGAATTTCGGCTCCTGATTCGGTTACAACCAAAGTGTGTTCAAACTGAGCGGTGATGCTCTTGTCCCTAGTTGCAACTGTCCAGCCATCCGCCCACATGTCCCATTCGTGCGTACCCAAAGTGAGCATGGGCTCTATTGTGAAAACCATCCCAACTTCCATGATGTTTGAGTAATGTGGAGCCGCGTCGTAGTGCGGTATCACCAATCCTGAATGAAAAGCCTCGCCGATTCCATGACCAGTAAAATCGCGCACCACGCCGTAGTTGAATCTTTTCGCAAACGATTCGATTGTTCGACCTATAACGTTAATGGCTCGACCTGGCATTACCGATGCGATGGCCCGATCAAGTGCCTCTTTTGTTCTATCAACAAGGAGAGATACCTCCTCAGAAACCTGACCAACCTTGAAAGTCACGTTACTATCCCCATGGAACCCATCTAGGTATGCAGTGACATCGATGTTTACGATGTCACCCTCTCTAATCTCCAGATCATCTGGGATCCCGTGGCAGATAATCTCATTGACGGATGTGCAGCAAGATTTTGGAAAGCCTCGGTAACCCAATGTTGAAGGGTAGGCACCTTTGGAGACTAGAAATTCGTGAACAATAACATCCAAATCGTTAGTGCTTATTCCAGGAGTGATCAGGCTTCCGGCCAGTTCTATCGCTTGCGCCGCTAGCTTTCCAGCAGCGCGAATCTTTTCCACTTGCTCAGGATTCTTGACGTGGCCTCCAGTCCATTCGGAGGGTGAGTTCTTGCCTACGTATTCCGGTCTCACTATTGCCGCTGGAACATCAAGTTGTTTTGAAACCACGCCGGGCATTATTGAACCGGTGTCATTGTTGCGAGGCATGCTTCTAGTCTATTGAAACTCCTCCACTAGGCTCGCTATAGAGGAGGAGTTCATGACTGAAGATTCGAGGTATTGGTTCAATACCAAAACTAAACAAGTTGAGTTCGGACTGAAAAGCTCGTCTATTGACCGGATTGGTCCATTCGAAACAGAACATGAGGCAAAAAATGCCGAGGAAATCGTAAGGCTCCGCTCTCAAGCCTGGCTTGAGCAAGAAAAGCTTGAGGACTAGCTTTCGAACGAATGCTCGTTTCCTGGAAACTCACCTGACAATACTTCAGAACGATACTTTCTTGCTGCTTGGTCGAGCTCGGCTCTGATGTTTGCATACTGCTTTACAAACTTCCTAGTTCCAGAAGATAGTCCCGCAAAATCCTGCCAAACCAGAATCTGACCATCCGTTGCGTTTCCTGCACCGATTCCGATAGTTGGAACTGAAACTACATCGGTAACTTGCTTGGCCAGGTCTGCGGGCACCATTTCAAGAACAATCGCGAACACTCCGGCCGTCTGAAGCGCTATTGCATCCTGTTCTAATTTCACTGCTGCTTCGCCGCGACCTTGCACTTTGAAACCACCAAGAGCATGGACAGACTGCGGCGTGAAGCCAAGATGACCCATAACGGGGATACCAGCAGAAACAATTGCTTCTACCTGGGCCGATCTCTCGCTGCCACCTTCAAGCTTGACGGCTGCAGCGCCGGATTGCTTCATCATTAAAATTGCATTTTCCACTGCCTGCTTTGCGGACACCTCATAGGAACCAAATGGCATGTCAATTACCACCAGTGCCCGCTTGACCGCAGAGCTAACGCCTTTTCCAAGGCTAATCATCTCTTGAACAGTAATCTCTAGTGTGCTGTCATGTCCCAAAACTGTATTTCCAGCAGAATCACCAATCAAAATCACATCGATTCCGGCTTCATCAAAAATTTGCGCTGTGGTTGCATCGTAGCTAGTTAGGCAAGAAAACTTTGTGCCACTCGACTTGAGTTCGCTTAGCGTGCTTGTTCTGACTTTTTTGATTTCGCCTGCCAAGTTATCTCCTACTTTGACCAACGGGTGATTGGAAATCTTCGTTCTCGCCCAAAGGCAAGTTTAGTTATTCTCGGGCCAATAGCACTCTGGCGCCGTTTCCATTCGGAAGCAGACACCAGTTTGAGTACAGCCGACACAGTCGTTGCATCAAAACCCCCAGCGACAATTTCTGATTCTGACTTGCGCTGTTCGATGTGCAGCTCAAGAATCTGATCCAAAACTTCATATTCAGGCAAAGTGTCTTGATCTAATTGGTTGGCTCGAAGCTCGGCAGAAGGCGGTTTGTTTATTGATGACTCAGGAATCGGGGGAGTTTGCTTGTTTTGGACTGCAAGCTCATTTCGATATCTGGCCAAATCCCAGACCAACGTCTTCTCAACGTCCTTGATTGGTGCGTATCCACCAGCAGCATCGCCATAGATAGTGGAATAGCCAACAGCCAGTTCGGTCTTATTTCCGGTAGAAAGCAGTAAGTGACCATCGGTATTGGATTTTGCCATAAGTATCAATGCCCGCACCCGAGCCTGCAAATTCTCTGCAGCCAGCCCTTGGAGCGCCAACTTGCTAACGAATTGCTCAACATACGGTTCAATGGGCTCGGTTGAGTACTTTAAGCCGGTATTTTTCGCAAGGGTTGCCGCGTCCGACAGAGAGTGCTCGGATGAGTACTTGCTCGGCAGTGAAACTCCGTACACGTTTTCTGCACCAATTGCGTCAACAGCGATAGCGGCACACACCGCTGAATCGATACCACCAGAAAGCCCAAGGACAACTGATTTGAAACCATTCTTTTGAACGTAGTCTCTAACTCCAAGCACAAGAGCATTCCAAATCTGAGCGTGGTCACTTTGAGTGTCTGTCGATGAAGACATTTGATGAATTTCGCTCTTTGACTGAATCTCAAAAACCAGCAAGTCCTCTTCAAATTGCTTAGCTCTAGAAACTACCTTGCCGTGTGAGTCAATCAAGAAACTGTTGCCATCAAACACCAAGTCGTCTTGACCTCCCACCAAATTCACGTAGGCCACCGCGCTGGAGTGCTTAGCAGCAATTGATTGCACTAGCTCCAACCGAGTGTCTGTCTTTGAGCGCTCGAAGGGGGAGCCGTTTAGTACAAGAGTTAGATCGACATCGTTCTCAGATATCTTGGCTACGGGCCCGCCTGTTTGCCAAATATCTTCGCAGATTACGGTTGCAATTTTTAGGCCATTAAGCTCAAAGACCAACAACTCATTACCTGGAACAAAAACTCGAAACTCGTCAAAGACTGAGTAGTTCGGAAGGTGGTGTTTCGCGTAGCGGGCCTTAACCTTGCCTTCAAAAATCAAGCTGGCACAGTTTTGACCGATAGCCCAGGCAGTGGGTTTTTTGGCCAAGGCTGGGTGTCCCACTACCACTCGCATCTGGCCATGACCAAGGCTTGCTAATTCAGAGGCGAGAACTTCTAGGGACTTCTCGGATTCCAGCAAAAAATCCCTGCTTAGTGCTAGATCTTCAATCGGATAGCCAGTTAGCGCCATCTCAGGAAACAGCACCAGGTTCGCGCCCAATTCTTGAGCCTGACGAACTTTCTCTAAAATCTGTTCACTATTTCCCACCAGGTCGCCCACAGTGGGGTTTATCTGGGCCATGGCTAGGCGAAGAGTGGGCATAAGTATTAGCCTAGTAGCAGGTAAGGAAGAGGTTTTTGCATGGATAAGCAGCGCGATTTTGTGCTTCGGACTATAGAAGAGCGAGGCGTAAAGTTCGTTCGACTTTGGTTCACTGACGTTGCCGGAACACTCAAGATGGTAGCCGTTGCTCCTGCCGAAGTTGAGGGCGCTTTCGCTGAGGGGCTGGGATTTGATGGCTCAGCAATCGAGGGTCTTTCCCGCGCCTACGAGGCTGACATGCTTGCACAGCCCGATCCTTCGACTTTCCAAATTCTTCCGTGGCGAGGTGATGTCGATCCAACCGCAAGGATGTTCTGTGACATTATGACCCCAGACGGTCAACCAGCTGCTGCGGACCCACGAAACGTTTTGCGAAGAGCACTTGCTAAAGCAAGCGATCTTGGCTTTTCTTTTTACATCCATCCAGAAATTGAGTTCTACCTACTGAAGTCCTCTCAAATTGGACCAGAGGGCCCAATTCCAGTTGATAACGCTGGATATTTTGACAACGTGCCAGGCGGCACCGCCCATAACTTCCGCAGACGCGCTGTGACGATGCTTGAGCAGCTCGGAATATCTGTTGAGTTTAGTCATCATGAGGGCGGTCCCGGACAAAACGAAATTGACCTTCGCTACGCTGACGCCCTAACCATGGCTGATAACATCATGACTTTCAGAACCGTAATCAAGGAAGTCGCTATCGAGCAGGGCGTTTACGCGACCTTCATGCCCAAGCCTTTTACCGAGTACCCAGGTTCTGGAATGCACACTCACATGTCTCTTTTCGAAGGCGACACTAACGCGTTCTTTGACGCCAGCGGGCAGTATCGCTTGTCTAAGGTGGGCCGTCAGTTTATGGCCGGACTATTGCGACACGCTCCCGAGATCACTGCGGTTACCAACCAGTATGTGAACTCCTATAAGCGTCTGTGGGGCGGTGGAGAAGCTCCAAGCTTTGTTTGTTGGGGTCACAACAACCGATCCGCTTTGATTCGTGTTCCTTTATACAAACCAGACAAGGGGCAGTCGTCCCGCATCGAGTACCGCGCCATCGACTCTGCGGCAAATCCATACCTTGCCTACGCGCTGTTGCTAGCAGCAGGACTCAAGGGCATCGAGAATGATTACGAGCTTCCTGCCGAGACCGAAGACAACGTCTGGAATCTAACGGATTCGGAGCGTAGGGCAATGGGAATAGAACCACTGCCTCAGTCCCTCGATCACGCCATCAGAAAGTTTGAAGAGTCTGAACTTGCAGCAGAAACTCTCGGTGAACAGGTATTTAGCCACATGCTTGCTAACAAGAGAGCGGAGTGGGCTGCGTATCGAACCCAGGTAACCCCATTTGAACTAAAGCGGAATCTAGAAACACTCTAGAAGCTCATGGTCCAAGAGCGCAGCACCGGATTATTTGAGCTTGCCGGCTCTGGCTTTATCGATCTAGATAAAGCACAGCAGAATCTCACAATTCTGTCTCAGCAATTAGGACAGATTGAAACCAAACTGCTTGAACCAGTCGGCAGTACTCAAAATCCAGACCAGTGTCTTGAGCTGCTTGTTCGCCTAGCTCGAGATCACAGCCCAAGCGTAAAGTCGATTGCAGGCGATAAGGACGCCTTTGGGCGCTTATGTAAGCTCCTTGGTGCATCTGTAGGACTGTTCGAGTTTCTAGTTAGGGAACCTTCAGCGCTCAAACTATTCTCGCTAGAACCGACGTTACCAACCGCCGAGATTTCCCTTGTCGCACTTACCAAAGCTGCCAATGGAGTTTCAGAAATTAGAGTTGCTTACAGAACTCAACTCTTGCAAATTGCCATTTATGACGTTTGCTGCGAAGACCCCGTTGGTGAAATTGGCGCGGTGGCAGAGGCTCTGGCTGACTTGGCTGGTGCTGCTATCGAAGCTGGACTGATTCTCGCCAGGACAGAACTTTCTGATGAGACAAATCCAGCTCACTTGCCCAACCAGGAGGTGGCTGACACAAAGATTTCGGTGATTGGCATGGGCAAGTGTGGCGCGCGAGAACTGAACTACATTTCTGACGTTGACGTAATCTATGTTGCCGAAGCTGCATCTAGTCAGATAAGTTCCGATAGAGCGCTAGAAGTTGCGACTAAAGTCTGCAGCAGAATGATGCGAATCATGGATCAACCCGAGTCGGAACCTGCGCTTTGGCAAGTCGATGCCAACTTGCGTCCCGAGGGAAAAGCTGGCGCTTTGGTTCGTTCCCTAGAGTCGCACAAAACCTATTACGAAAGATGGGCTGAAAGCTGGGAGTTTCAAGCCCTGCTAAAGGCAAGACCAATTGCTGGAGATGTTCAACTAGGTAATGAGTATTTGGCGATGACCCAGCCAAAGGTCTGGGAGTCTGCCGCACGAGCCAACTTTGTTGAATCGGTTCAGCGCATGAGACAGCTTGTCACCGACAACATTCCCAATGCTGAACTCGACTCTCAAATCAAACTAGGCCCAGGTGGGCTGCGGGATATTGAATTCACGGTGCAGTTACTTCAGCTGGTACACGGTAGAACCGATTCTAAACTACGCTCAAAGAACACCCTAGGTGCCATTGAGTCACTCGCCGAAGGTGGATACATTGCCCGCGATGATGGCAAACGCTTCAGCGATCACTATCGGTTTCTTAGGCTTCTTGAACACCGTATTCAACTCAATCAGTTGCGTCGCACCCACCTCATGCCAAGTGACGACAATTCAAGGCGTTCTATCGCAAGAGCGATTTCCCTTGAGCTAAGTTCGAAAAAACTTATCGAAAGGTGGGAAGCTGTCAAGCTTGAGGTTCGGGACTTGCATCAGCAGCTGTTCTATAGGCCACTACTAAGTGCAGTTTCTGGGCTTAGTGATGAAGATCTTGAACTTACCAGCGATCAGGCCCAAGCACGACTCGGGGCAATCGGGTTCCAAGATACCCGAAGCGCGCTTTCTCATATCACTGCTCTAACCTCGGGTATTTCTAGGCGCGCTTCAATTCAAAGACAACTTCTTCCGGTATTACTGCAGTGGTTTGCCGAAGGTACCGACCCAGACGCCGCTCTTCTAGCATTTAGAAGACTCAGTGAAGACCTAGGAGAATCACACTGGTACCTTCGGATGCTACGAGACTCATCTGGTGCCGCTAAGAGAATGACCCAAGTTTTTTCCACCAGTCGGCTGGCAACTTCGCTATTCGAAAAGATGCCCGAGGCAGCGGCCTGGTTTGACCGAGAGGAAGAGCTTGTTCCTCAGAAACTTGAGTCATTGCAAGCCCAATTTCAGGCCATTATTTCCCGCCACGAGGATGTTGATCTAGCCTCTGCAAGCATTAAGGCAATTCGTAGAAAAGAAACCCTGAGGGTAGCCATAGGTTTTGTCATCGGAAGTCTTAATCTCGAATCAACAGCGAAGGGTCTTTCTGAGATCACCCAGGCATACCTAGTTAGTATGCAGGAGCTAGCCAAGAACTCCATGCATAAAAAACAAGGATCGCTCAGTCAGGAACTAGCAATAGTTGCAATGGGTCGGTTCGGCGGAGCTGAACTAGGCTTTGGTTCGGATGCAGATGTGATGTTCGTTTATAGGCCCACAGTCGACGATGTCAACATAGCTCAGACCGAAGCAGAGGAGCTGGTATCCGAAATTCGTAGGCTGTGTTCGGACCAACTTCTTGAGTTTGAGTTGGATCTGGACCTTCGTCCAGAAGGGAAAAACGGCCCAATAGTCAGATCGATTGATTCATACGCTAGCTATTACAAACGCTGGGCAGGAACTTGGGAGTCACAAGCATTGCTGCGGGCTCGAGTAATCTCTGGCGAAAAGTTAGTTGTGACTGAGTTTGTGAAGCTGGTTGATCGGTATCGGTACCCGAAGCAGATCGAAACAAGCGCCATCACTGAGATCAGGAGAATAAAGGCAAGGGTCGAAGTTGAGAGGCTCCCGCTCGGGGCTGACCCGACGAGGCATCTAAAGCTTGGGCGTGGATCCATCAGCGATGTTGAGTGGCTAGTGCAGCTACTGCAGCTAAAGCATGCATTTGCAAATCCAGCACTTAAAACCCCACACACTCTTCAAGCTCTTGAGCAACTCGAGTTAGCAGGAATCGTTCAAGCATCGGATGCGACCGTGTTGAAGCAAGCCTGGCAGCTTGCCTCAGCTATTCGCTCTGCCGTGATGCTTTCGCAGAACAAGAGAATTGATGTTCTTCCACTAGACCGTAAGCAACTTGAATCAGTTGCTAGATTACTGAACTACCCGCGCGGGGGAGCCGGAGAATTGGAACAGGACTACCTAGCAACTACTCGCAGAGCAAGAGTTGTATTCGAGAAACTTTTTTACGACTAAACGCCGTAGTAAAGTTCGAACTCGTAAGGGTGCGGGCGCAGCGCCAGAGGAGCAATCTCTTTTTCCCTCTTGTAAGAAATCCAGGTCTCGATTAGGTCTTTTGTGAACACATCTCCCTCAAGTAGGTAGTCGTGATCTGCCTCTAGTGCTTGCAGGACCTCCTCGAGTGTTCCTGGAACTTGTGGAATTAGCTTTGCTTCTTCCGGTGGAAGCTCGTAAAGATCCTTATCCACTGGCTCGTGTGGCTCGATACGGTTCTTGATTCCATCAAGACCAGCCATAAGCATTGCCGAGAAAGCAAGGTAAGGGTTCGATGATGCGTCGGGAGCGCGGAACTCAATGCGCTTTGCCTTCGGGTTTGTTCCAGTAAGTGGAATACGTATTGCCGCAGATCTGTTTCCGGCGGAGTAAACCAGGTTCACTGGTGCTTCGAAGCCAGGTACCAGGCGGTGATAGGAGTTAACGCTTGGATTGGTGAATGCAAGCAAGCTAGGGGCGTGCTTTAGGATTCCACCGATGTACCAGCGAGCTGTATCGCTTAGCCCGCCATAACCACTCTCGTCATAAAACAGCGGCTTGCCACCTTTCCAAAGTGACTGGTGGACGTGCATGCCTGAACCGTTATCTCCAAAGAGCGGCTTTGGCATGAAAGTTGCGGTCTTGCCAAACGAATGAGCTACGTTTTTCACAATGTACTTAAACTTTAAGATGTCATCACCGGCTTTAAGCAAAGTGTCAAAACGGTAGTTAATCTCACCCTGTCCTGCTGTTCCAACCTCGTGATGGCTTCGCTCTACGGACAGACCAGCCGCTTCAAGCTCAAGAACAATTTGGTCACGAATGTCCACGTGCTGATCAACTGGTGAAACCGGGAAGTATCCACCTTTGTATGGGGTCTTGTTAGCTAGGTTGCCACCTGCTTCTTCGCGACCTGAATTCCATGCAGCCTCTGAGCTGTCAATGAAGTGGTAAGCAGTGTTCGCCTTTACTTCGTAGCGAACATCATCGAAGATGAAAAACTCTGCTTCAGGAGCAAAAAATGCTGTGTCAGCAATTCCAGTAGTTGAAAGGTAAGCCTGGGCCTTTTTGGCAACCTGCCTTGGGTCTCGGCTATAGATTTCACCAGTTCTTGGGTTATAGATGTCGAAAACCATGTTCAATGTCTTTTCCACACGGAACGCGTCAACGAAAGCTGTTGTCACGTCTGGAATAAGCTGCATGTCGGATTCGTGGATTGAAGCAAAGCCTCGAATTGAAGAACCGTCGAATAGTTGACCGTCCACGAAGAACTGTTCGTCGATCATTGCCGCCGGCAAATTGAAGTGCTGTTGCACACCGGGAAGATCAGTAAAGCGGACATCCAAGAACTTAACATCGTGATCTTTGATGTATTTGACAACTTCTGCGGCGGTTTTGAACATTAGGGTTCCCTTCAAATCAACTGGTTATACACAAATCATAGCTAGCTAGATGTTTCAAACAGTTTGTGAAATGTTTCGGGAATGTAAAATCTACATTCTCCGACCGGCGCGAATCCGGTTCGGATCAATGCCCTTTGGGATTGGGATGTTCAAGCCAAGACCGGCAAGTCTCTTGTTCACAACAGAGATCTCGGCTCGGCTAAGAGTCCTTTTGAGCTTATAAATGGCTTTGGTCAGTGCATATAGGGGGACTGATTCTGGCTGTTCACTAACTGAAATCACCGAT
>Ga0208592_1000511_pt1 | contig 10690 bp, 10 predicted proteins | sample LakMenE18May10ns_FD_150712 | JGI IMG/M metagenome (GOLD analysis project Ga0208592, IMG submission 150712) | Freshwater microbial communities from Lake Mendota, WI - 18MAY2010 deep hole epilimnion ns (SPAdes) | ecosystem: Environmental > Aquatic > Freshwater > Lentic | place: Lake Mendota...
TTTAACAAGAGCAGTGACGGCTTTGGAATTGGCTGGAGTTAGCTTGGTGAGTGCAAAGGAAGTTGCCCACATCGAACCATCATCCAGTTTGGCGTTGGCATCAAAGCCAAGGGTGCTGTATCTAGTTCCCCACTTATCAGCACTTTGGAAAAAGCAGATGAGCTTGCCGTCCTTGTAATAAGCCGGCATCGAATACCAGGTCTTGGATTCGATTCCTGGATCAACAGCTTTGATGAGCGTGTGAAGCGCTTTAGCGATGGCGCGGTTTTCCGGTTTCATAAGTTTCCACTTAGCCTCAACCTCGGCTTCGCCTTTGAGTCCTAGCGCTTGAGCTTTGAGCTCTTGATTGCGCTCTTTGATGGCTTGCTTCTCAGCAGCCGACATTCCAGAACCAGAGGCTGATTTGGTTGATTTCTTGGCAGTGGTCTTTGCGGGCATTTTGATCCTTTTTCTTTGTTTACTTGCAGACACAAGTATAAAAGTTCGCTGGATACAACCCCAATTACGGCCGCTTAGAACAATTGGTGCCCTCTTCCAAGACTTGCTAGAGCCTTCCGCCTAGGGTTGAAAGGAAGGCTACTAATAGGAGGCACCACTTGGCCAAGAATAAACTCACACCGAATCAAAGAATTGATCGCCTGCGCAGATACAACGTCGTCGCAGGCTTTTTGCATTTAGTTCAGGCAGTAGGACTGGGATATGTTCTAACTTTGCTTGATAACCAGATTCTGTTCCCGGCAACTATTGATTACCCAACTGGTCCTCCGGGAGTTCCAGTTCCGCCAGAGCGCGTTGAACTATTCGATGTCAACATTGGTGCAGGAGTAGTTGGATTTTTGCTGCTATCAGCTTTTTTCCACTTCCTAATCTCTTCAAACAAGTTCTTCCCTCGCTATAGGGCGGGACTAAAGCTAAAGCACAACTACTTCCGCTGGGTTGAGTACTCACTTTCCTCATCAGTGATGATTTGGTTGATCGCTCAGCTAACTGGAGTATCTGACTTTGCAGCCTTGGTTGGAATATTCTCGGTCAACGCTTCGATGATCTTCTTTGGTGCGCTGCAAGAGAAGTATGAAAGCCCAGGCAATGGCCAGGGCTTGCCATTTATCTTCGGCTCCATGACCGGAATCGTTCCCTGGCTAATCATCATCGTTTATACGATTCAGCCCGGTGGCGAAAACGCTGCTGAGATTCCTGGATTCGTCTATGGAATCATCGTGGCGCTGTTCCTGTTCTTCAACACCTTCGCCTTCAACCAGGCCTTCCAATACAAGAAGATTGGTCCTTGGAAAAACTACCTATTTGGTGAAGCTACTTACATCACCCTCAGCTTGGTAGCAAAGACCATCCTTGCTTGGCAGGTATTCTCCGGAGCAATCATTCCGGCAATTGTTGGCTAACTAAACAAAAGTTCAAAGCCCCAGCTCCGCTTTACGCGGCTGGGGCTTTGGCATTTCCAGGAGGTTCTCTAGAGCCCCAACAACACCAAGCTGGCTGCCATGACCGCCATGCCGCCGATTAGACCATAGACCGTCAGGTGTCCGCGCGAGGAGTTTCTTGCTGTTGGAAGCAAGGTGTCGATTGCGAGAAAGACCATGACGCCAGCAACCATTGCAAAGATCACTCCCAAGACAAAATCATTTAGGAATGGTGCGAGGATCAAATACCCAATCACCGCTCCGGCTGGCTCAGCAAGACCGGAGAGGAAGCTCAACCGGAAGGCTTTAATCTTGCTCTTGGTGGCGTAGTAAACCGGAACGGAAACTGCGATTCCTTCTGGGATGTTGTGCATTGCAACGGCAATCGCTAACGCGATTCCAATTTCAGGATCATCTAGAACCAGCAAGAAGGTTGCAAGGCCTTCGGGGAAGTTGTGGATGGCAATTGCCAGAGCAACAAAGACTCCTATGCGAAGTAGCTTCTTCTGGTGGATTCCGATTTCTTCTAGTGTTCCAGCTGGCTCGCTCATTAGCTCAACGCGAGTGTTCTCGTGAGGGTTGGCTCCTGATGGAACCACGGCATCGATAAGCGCCATCAAGATCATGCCGCCAATTAGCGCAGCCGCTGCGATGGCTGCGGCGTTGCTATCGCTTGCCTCACTTGAGATGTAAGCGGAGGCCTTCGGAAGAATCTCAGCGAAGCTGAGGTAGATCATCACACCTGCGGAAAAGCCCATCGACAGCGCGAAGAAGGCTTTGTTGGTGGTCTTGCTAAGAAAGGCAATTGCAGAACCGATACCGGTTGCAAGGCCAGCAAACAGCGTCACGGCAAATGCCAAAACGATTGCGCTGTCCACTTATGTGCCTTTCTTTAGGAGATGAAAAAACCGGCTAACAGCGTTAGCCGGCTGTTTCAAGTAATGCTATTAGCTCTTGTTGCCGCACCCGCAGGTGTCTTTATTGCAGTTGCAATCCATGAGATTTCCTTTCTTAGAAGTCCCAGTCGTCATCGGTTGTAGCTTCGTGCTTACCGATCACGTAGGAAGAACCAGAGCCCGAGAAGAAGTCGTGGTTCTCGTCGCTGGATGGGGATAGGGCGCTCAAGATGGCAGGGGAGACCTGGCAGTCATCCTTCGGGAACAGTGGCTCAAAACCTAGGTTCATAAGGGCCTTGTTGCCGTTGTAGTGAAGGAACTGCTTCACGTCGTGAGTAAGACCAATCTCATCATAAAGATCAGCTGTGTACTTAACCTCGTTGGCGTAAAGCTCCAACAGTAGGTCGTAGGTGTAAGCCTTTAGCTCTTCCTGACGAGCGGTTGTTGACTCGTTGTATCCAAGCTGGAACTTGTATCCGATGTAGTAGCCGTGGATGGCCTCGTCGCGGATGATCAAGCGGATCAGGTCAGCTGTGTTTGTGAGCTTCGCTCTGGATGACCAGTACATCGGCAGGTAGAAACCGGAGTAGAACAAGAAGGACTCCAACAGCGTGGAGGCAACCTTGCGCTTTAGCGGGTCATCTCCGTTGTAGTAGCCAAGAATAATCTCGGCTTTTTTCTGCAGGTAAGGGTTATCTTCTGACCAGCGGAAAGCCTCATCAATGTCCTGCGTTGAGCAAAGGGTTGAGAACACGCTCGAGTAGCTCTTGGCGTGAACTGACTCCATGAATGCGATGTTGGTGATAACAGCCTCTTCGTGCTGAGTACGAGCATCAGGCATCAAGCTCATCGAACCTACGGTGCCCTGGATGGTGTCTAACATGGTTAGACCTGTGAACACGTGCATGGTTAGCTTCTGCTCGTGTGGACGAAGAGTTCCCCAAGACTGGATGTCGTTAGATAGTGGGACCTTCTCTGGCAGCCAGAAGTTCTGGGTCAGGCGGTTCCATACATCTAGGTCAACTGAGTCTTCAATCTTGTTCCAGTTGATTGGACGGGTGATGAGCTTGGATTCTAGTTTCATGATTAATTGTCCCTCTTCCTAGAGCATGCAGCTGACGCAGTTTTCGACTTCGGTACCCTCGAGGGCCGCCTGACGAATACGGATATAGTAAATGGTTTTGATGCCCTTGCGCCAAGCGTAGATCTGGCTTCTGTTGACGTCTCTCGTGGTGGCAGTGTCCTTGAAGAACAGTGTCAGTGACAGACCCTGGTCGACGTGCTGGGTAGCAACGGCGTAGGTGTCGATGATCTTCTCAGGACCAACCTCGTAGGCGTCCTCGTAGTAGTCCCAGTTGTCCTGGTCCAGGAATGGGGCTGGGTAGTAAACCCTTCCTAGCTTTCCTTCCTTACGAACCTCGATGCGAGAAGCGATTGGGTGGATTGAGCTAGTTGAGTTGTTGATGTAGGAGATAGATCCAGTTGGAGGAACAGCCTGAAGGTTCTGGTTGTAGATACCGTGCTTCATAACCGACTCTTTTAGAGCCTTCCAGTCTTCCTGGGTAGGAATCTGGATGTTGCTCTTACCGAACAGTTCCTTGACCTTCTCTGTTGCTGGAGCCCAGACCTGGTCGGTGTACTTCTGGAAGTACTCACCGGTTGCATACTTCGAGTTCTCGAAGTTGTGAAATGTGCTGCCACGCTCGATCGAGATCTTGTTAGATGCCTTGATGGCGTTGTAGACAACGGTGTAGAAGTACATGTTGGTGAAATCCAACGCTTCTTCAGATCCGTAGTGAATGTGCTCGCGGGCCAAATAACCGTGCAAGTTCATCTGGCCTAGACCAATTGCGTGGCTCTTGTGGTTTCCATCAGAGATGGAGCGAACTGACTCAATGTCTGACATGTCGCTTACAGCAGTTAGCGCACGGATAGATGCCTCAACGGTCTTTGCAAAGTCAGGTCCATCCATTGCCATCGCGATGTTCATCGAACCTAGGTTGCAGGAGATGTCCTTACCGATGTTGTCGTAGGAAAGATCTGCGTTGTAGGTGGTTGGGGTGTTGACCTGAAGGATCTCAGAGCAAAGGTTAGACATGTTGATGCGGCCCTCAATTGGGTTAGCGCGGTTCACGGTGTCTTCATACATAACGTATGGGTAGCCAGATTCGAACTGAAGCTCAGCGATGCGCTCGAATAGCTCACGGGCCTTGATCTTGGACTTGCGGATACGTGGGTCATCAACCATCTCGTTGTACTTCTCGGTGACAGAGATATCTCCAAATGGAATGCCGTATACCTTCTCGACATCGTAAGGAGAGAACAGATACATGTCCTCGTTGTTCTTGGCTAGTTCCATGGTGACGTCCGGCACAACAACACCAATGGACAAGGTCTTGATACGAGTCTTCTCGTCAGCGTTCTCACGCTTGGTGTCTAGGAATCTCAAGATGTCTGGGTGGTGAGCGTTTAGGTAAACCGCTCCTGCACCCTGACGAGCACCTAGTTGGTTGGCGTAGGAGAAGCTGTCTTCTAGAAGCTTCATCACAGGAATGATTCCAGAGGACTGGCCTTCAATCTTCTTGATTGGTGCACCGTACTCACGAATGTTTGAAAGTGAAAGTGCAACACCGCCACCACGCTTTGATAGCTGCAGGGCTGAGTTAATACCTCGGGAGATTGACTCCATGTTGTCTTCGATGCGAAGAAGGAAACAGGAAACGAACTCGCCGCGCTGTTTCTTTCCGCAGTTCAAGAAAGTAGGGGTAGCTGGCTGGAAACGACCAGAGATCATTTCTTCAACTAGGTCGGTAGCAACTGTCTCGTTGCCGGCAGCAAGGGTAAGGGCAACCATAACAACGCGGTCTTCGAAGCGCTCTAGGTAGCGAGTGCCATCGAAAGTCTTTAGTGCGTAGCCGGTGTAGAACTTGAAGGCACCCATGAAAGCTTCGAAGCGGAACTTCTTTGAGTAGGCAAGCTTCTCAAGAGCTTCAATGAACTCGAAGGAGTACTGGTCGAGAATTTCCTTCTCGTAGTACTCGTGCTCAACCAAATAGTCCAGGCGCTCTTTGAGGCTGTGAAAGAACACGGTGTTCTGGTTCACGTGCTCTAGGAAGTACTTACGAACTGCCAGCTTGTCTTTTTCCAACTGTAGTTTCTGATCTTCACCCCACAGGTTGATCATGGCGTTGAGGTCCTGATAGCTCAGAGCAGATTCAACCCCAGACTTTCCGACTAGGTTGCCTTGATCATCAGCGATCTCTACGAGTTGGTTTGCCACAGCTGGGCCAGCCTTTCTTTAACTTCGATTACGTCTTCTGGTGTACCGGTGATTTCAAACTTATAAATCAATGGAACACCTAATTTAGTGGCGACAATGTCGCCGGCTTTGCAGAAGTGGCTACCAAAATTGGTGTTTCCTCCGCCGATTACCGCTTTGATGTGCTTGCGGTTCTCAGGATTGTTCAGAAACTTAATGACCTGCTTAGGAACAGTAGATCCGTCGTTTCCGCCCCCATAAGTAGGTACAACTAAAACGTTGTCCCTCTCGTAAACAAACTCTGCAGCATCCTCGGACTTTAGGGGAATCCGAATTGCGTTGGTGCCTAGCTTGTCTACAAACCTTTTTGTGTTCTCTGAGACGCTCGAGAAGTAAACAACATCGAACATCTCAACAACTCCAGCCCTTTTATCTAGGCGCTTAGAGCTTGAATTTTTTCCATGCGGAAACCACTCCAGTGGTCATCGCCAGATACAACTACAGGAGCTGCGGTATAGCCCAGGGTCTTCACCATTTCTAAAGCAACCGGATCTTGGCTCATATCGACTTCTTCGTAGTCAACATCGATGCTCTTGAGCATGCGCTTGGTGCTGTCGCACTGCACGCAAGCTGGGAGCGTGTAAACGGTTACTGCCATGGTGTTTCCTTCTGCTTACGGGGTCGAAAAACCCCTATTTTGAGCTAAATTTGTGAAAATCTCTCGAAGTTCGGATTCCCAACAATAGCACTAAACCACTACATCTAGTACCGACACGAGAAAATCTTCACTTATTTAGTTGTTTTTTAGTTGTAATCCGAAGACTAAACCTTAAGTTGAGGGTTCTATCAGCTCATTCTCAGGCGTGTCGTAGGAATTGTCCGAAAAGCCCAAAATCGAGCTTTCCGGAGCCCTAATTGTTGCGGGAACCTCAGACATTTAGGCCAGGGGATTACGTGGCCTTGATCTGGGGGGCATTGGGATTTGGGGGCAGGGATCGGCAGGTAGGCCAGATATAGGCTTTTGGCTATGGCCATTCAAAGACGATCGCTACTGGGCGGAGTCCTCGCGCTCGCGGCAATGGTCCTTGCTGGACCGCCGGCTTTTGGAAACCCAGTGAATCTGGGTCGAATCTCTCAGATCAAAAACGGAACAGCAAAGCTGTTCTCGGTTGCCTCCGCAAGAATTCTGGTTTTTAGGCGCTCTGCAAAAAAGTTCTCAGGCTTTATAGCTACCTGCCCGAGTGATGAGACCAAGCTCACAGCAGCAAATGTTCGTGGTGGAAGAATTACTTGCCCGGGAGATAGCAGCATCTTCAATGCAGCAACCGGTGCAAGAATTTCTGGCCCTGCAACCTCAAGTCTTGAAAAGGTCTACCTCAAGATCACCAACGGATTTTTGATTGCAACTCTCGGTGCAACAGCAGCACCAGCTCCATCAGCTGGTCAACTTGTTGAAAGCTCAAAAGTTCCAGTTGGCGGGGGACTAAAAGTTTCATCTTCACAAGGGGTGTTGATGATTGTTCAGCCAACCAGAGGAAACTTTGCCGCTTACTCAGCGATCTGCACACACGCTGGTTGCGAAGTATCCCGCGCTACCGCAGCTGCCATCATCTGCACTTGTCATGACTCAGAGTTTTCAACTTCCGATGGTGCAAGGATTGCTGGTCCTGCATCTCGGCCACTTAAGAAGGTTGCTGTTGTTGAGAGAAACGGAATGTTGTTCCTGGCCTAAGCCAGACTCTTAACATCACGTACTCTTTAGTCATGAGCGATCTCAACACCATAGGCGAGCAAGACAACTGGATCTGTTGGCTTTGCGACAAACCTGTCGACCCAGATGCTTCCGTGAACTCAGACCTGGGTCCCAGCACAGACAGCTTTGCTGCCACCAGGGTCAAAAAAGGAGCGGTTGCCATTGAGCGCCTAGCTCACAGGCAGTGCAACACCCAAAAGGGCAAGATCTCTCCGGTTGTTCCCTGGTCCAAGGATGTCTTCGTGGTTGACCCATCACCGATCTTTGAAACAGTTGAGCGCCTTCGCAAAAAAGGCGGCAGGGAGATCATTGCTCGTGCCCCCGGAGAACGTGAAGCCGAGGAGGCTTCGGAGTGGCTATTGGATCGACTAAAGCGATTAGCTCCAGAGTTGGATCTTTCCACCGAAATCAAATCTGGTGGCGGTCAGTACGTTCTCGCTCTTCGCATTTCTTAGTAAAGCGCAATTAGCAGCTAGGGAATCCTTACCCCAACTTGACGTCTAATCTCTTCGCCGATCTTGATAACCGAGACAGTGTCTTTGTGACTGTGTAGGGGAGACTCCAAAAGTCCTTGAGACACGTAGCTTGCAAAAGCAGTGACCTGATAGCAAAGACCAGCGTGGCCTTGGATAGAGCTTTCATCTTTCCACTTAGGTCCCTCAGAGTTGTATAGCGCAGGCCTTAGCTCTAGAGCCGAGGGGATAAAGAAAGGTCCATCGACCAGAACAACACCTAACGTTCCAGAAACCGATGCTTGCGTTGGCATGTGAGCTTTTCCAGAAACGTTTATAACAGCCCTAGCTCCCGATGCATATTCCAACACAGCCGAAGCGAAGGATTCTGATTCTCCGTTGTGAAGTGTTCCGGTGGCTGTGATTTTGATTGGGTCACCAAGCAGCATCTGGGCAAATGAAATCGGATAGATTCCCATGTCCTGCATGATGCTGGATTGACCAGGAATCCAGAGTCTTTCAATGGTTCGATTGTCCTGACCAAAATCTGCCTGAAGAAGTTCAATCTCTCCGATAGCACCGCTAGAAACTAGCTGCCGAATAATGCTGGCCTGCGGCAAATACCTTGACCACATCGCCTCCATGGCGAAAACTTTGGCAGCCCTTGCTGCCGCATAGATTTCCTCGGCATCGGCTGCCAGTAGGGCCGAAGGCTTTTCGATCAGCACATGCTTCAAAGCAGCAATTGCCAAAAGAGCATCGGCCTTATGGGTGTTGGGCAAGGTGGCGACATAAACAGCATCGACCCCTGGGTCCTGGACCAACTCTTCGTAGCTTCCGTATGACCGCGCAATGCCGAAGCGACTTGCAAAGGCTTCGCCTTTGCCAGGGGTCTTTGAGGCAACGGCAACAGTTTGCTGGTTGGTGTTGGCTGCAACGGTCTCAGCAAAGACTTCAGCAATATCCCCAGCCCCGAGGATGCCCCAGCGAAGGGAAGGAACACTTGTCGGGTCAATCATTTCCGGCGCTGGGATATCTGAGGGTTCGAAGCTCTTTGGAGCTTTAGCAAACATGGCCATGGCAAGATGCTAGCCCAATTCAAAAGGGGCCCCAGCTGGGACCCCTTTTGAGTTAGTTCTTCGGAATTAGCTTTAGCGCTTGTATCCTGCTGGACAGGCGTAAGCGTTCTTTACCTTGATCACATTTTTTCCAGGCTTGATGTTGGAAGCAAGCTTGGTGCAGGTGAGGGTTCGCTTAGCAGCGAATCCTCGGTAGCTCTTGTTCTTCTTGATCACGAAGGTGTTCTTCGAGAAGGTGAAGTTCGAGAACTCGATACGGATAGCTCCCTTACGGAAAGAGATGTTTTTGATCGAGGTCTGCTTGTCAGTTCCGTCGTTGGTGACCGAAACAGTTAGAGCAAGCTTTGCCTGAGCTGGGTTTGTAAGACCCCAGAGAAGCAGCGCATCTTCGGCAGGAATCACAGCGCGGTAGAAACCGCGATTTAAAGTCACACCATCTGCCGCGTAGTGAGGTGCAGCCGCCACCCAGCTGATTGAGCCAGTGTTTGCATCCCAGGTTGGAGTACTGAACTCACAAGCTGCGTTAGATGTGACAGACATCTTTCCAGATAGGCCATCAACACCAAATCCCTGGTCATCGTTTTCCACAATCGTGAAAGCCATGATCTGGTAGCTGTTGGCAACAGCAATACCCTGATCTGAATTACAGTCTCTAGTGCTGCTAGCTTCCGCTGTGAAAACCGGGGTTCCCGTGAAGGTTAGCTTTCCGGCAAGAGTTGAGTTGACGTCTACTACTCGGCCTATTCCAAGAGAAATTCCAGGAAGTGCTTCACCGATTCGCACCGTGGCAATGATGGTGTCATTCGGATTCAAGGAAGCTTGGTAGGCGGAGTTAGCAACAGGCTCGGCAAATTCTTCTCCCGCAACGATTTCTTCAGGAAGCGCACCAGTCTCATCTTCGATTGGAAGTGGTACTGGTTCGATTGGTGACTCGGGAGCAGAGATTCCATCTTTTTGGTTAGCCTGCTTGGTCGCTCCACCATCTACCCTGACCGGAACCACCTCAAATGAGAGGTGGTTAGTGAACTGGTTGGCCGTTGAGAATTTAATGAAGACACCGTCGTATCCATAGTCGGCGTGACCATAAGTTGCCCAGGTCGGGTTGCTCCACATTCCTGGAAGCGCCTTTGCGCTCGCAGTCGTTTCAATGGCACCTTCTGGATAAACAGCAGCTGAAGCTGCTCCAGTTGCGGACCAAGTCAAGGTCTCGGCTGCAGCGCCGATGCCTTGAATCTGCACACTCTCGATGCAGTAGGTGATGCGGACCTGATCACACGCTGGCCAGTTTCCAATTGGCAAAGTGAGTGGCACAGCCGTTGCCGGAACCGGAGACAAGGTGCTGAATATAAAGGCTGCCGCAATGGCTGCCGCTTTGAGCTTTCTCATGAAGAATCCCCCTGGAGTGTTTCGGATGTGTACTTGCTACAGTAGTGTCTTCGTAAGCACTTTTGGGAAAACAAGTGCTCATAAACAGCCACTGGGCTGGTATTTAGGGGGACCAAGAACCATGAAAAGACTAGCCTCAATTGCTTTGGCACTAGTGCTGGTTGGGATTGGAGTGGCCCCCTCGAGTGCCCAGGATGCCTACAACCCAGACATCATTCCACCCACACAAGGAACCGCAACTTTCCAGGTTGGAGAGGAGGGTTCGAGCATTCACTACTCAACACTCTTTGCTCAGAACAGATCTGGGGCAACTATGGCCACATGTGACGCGGTGACAGATGCAGATTGCTCCTCCAGCAAGGTCGATGGCATAGTGGCCAGCTCAATACTGAAAGTTTGTTCTTCAAGTTCAGAAAATAACTGCGTTTTGCGACTCGAGATGGCTGG
>Ga0208592_1000514_pt1 | contig 10679 bp, 8 predicted proteins | sample LakMenE18May10ns_FD_150712 | JGI IMG/M metagenome (GOLD analysis project Ga0208592, IMG submission 150712) | Freshwater microbial communities from Lake Mendota, WI - 18MAY2010 deep hole epilimnion ns (SPAdes) | ecosystem: Environmental > Aquatic > Freshwater > Lentic | place: Lake Mendota...
GCCATCTGCTGACTAAAGGTCTTTACTTTTGCTGTCTTACTTGCCGGCATTGACACACCACGTGAGCCGACAAACACTCGATACAAACTGACTATGATTTCACGCGCCGCAATAATGATGACGGGCAGCACCCAGAACACATCACGACTCACCAATGTGAACATGGCGCCAAGCACCAGAATCTTGTCGGCAAGTGGGTCTAGGAACGCACCACTTCGCGTAATGCCATGTTTGCGCGCGAGATAACCATCGAATCCATCACTGCTGCAGAGAACGACCCACACGACAAAAGCAACCCATGAACCGCGGCCATCATCGGGAATGAGTGCGAACAAGAACGGTGAAGCCAACACGCGACCCACGGTGACCATGTTGGCCCAGGTGACAATGGCGGTTTCATCAACGGGCATTTGCAACACTTCCCTCGACTGCAATGAGATCTGGTCCAAACACTTGCTCAACTGTCACTGTGTGGAAACGTCCGACTTCAAGAGAATCAGGCACTTGTACGACACCATCAATTTCTGGCGCTTCACGGAAGGAACGGGCAATCCCTGGTTCGTCAACCAACACTTCAATGGTTTCCCCAAGCAACAAGTCACGACGATCAGATGAAATGGCGTCCTGAATCTCACGGAGCTCTGCGAGTCGCTCATTCATTAGAGAAATATCAACATGATCCGGAAGAGTCAGCGCATGGGTGCCTTCTTCAGGACTAAACGCAAAGAAGCCGCACCAGTCAAGTTGTGCTTCACGAACGAAACTCAATAACTGATCATGGTCTTCTTCGGTCTCGCCTGGATAACCGACAATAAAGTTGGTACGAAACGCCGCGTGGGGTGCCAGTGATCGAATTCGTTCAATGCGCTCAAGGAAACGTTGTCCATCACCCCAACGACGCATGCGGCGAAGGTGTGGCTTGCTGACATGTTGTAGAGACAAGTCGAAATAGGGAACCTTTGTCTCCAAAATTGCGTCGATGAGATCATCTGAAAGGTCACTCGGATAGAGATAAAGAAGACGCACCCAATCGGTCATCTTCGTTACATCACGAACAAGTTGCACGATAGAGCCGGCACCTAGTTCTTCGGGACGATCCTTGCCATAGCTTGCAAGATCTTGAGCAATGAGCACTACTTCACGAACATCAAGTTGTTCTACTTCCGTCAAGATGGAAGAAATATCTCGACTGCGTTGCGGACCGCGGAAACTTGGAATGGCACAGAACCCACAGTTACGGTCGCATCCTTCAGCAATCTTCACGTATGCCCAAGGTGACGCCGATTTTGGTCGAGGCAAATTCAGAAGGTCGAAAGACGGCACTTCGCCAGTTACTTTCAAAGGCTTACGACCCAACTGAATGGGAACACCAAAGCCAGCGACCTGGTCTGCTTCCGGCAACGCTTCGGCAAGTTCATCGCCATAACGCTCGGCCATGCAGCCAGTCACGATGAGACGAGACGACCGTTTGCGCATGTCGTCGAGCGTCAACATCATGTCGATGCTTTCTTTGCGCGCTTCTTCGATGAATGCGCATGTGTTCACAATTACAACGTCAGCTTTTGATGGATCATCGGTGGACGTCAGACCATCGGCGATGAGGGTTCCCGCAATTTTTTCGGAATCCACCTGGTTCTTCGGGCAACCCAAAGTTTCAATGTAATAGCGCTGCCCCATCGATAAGAGCCTACTGGTTATTGAGTTTGAGCCCCTTGTATGGCCACTTCATGGCGAGCAGGCGCCCTGTAGATGACGCTGTGATGTAAGCGGTCTGGAAATCTGGGCCCCCAAAACAAATATTGGTGGTAAGGCGGTCATCAACGGCAATATGTTTCACAATCTCACCTGATGGAGAAATCACCGTGATTCCTCCGTTGATCAAGGTGGCCACACAGACGTTGCCATCACCGTCGACTGCCAGCGAATCCAACAATTGATACCCAGGCAATCCACACAAGACAACGGACGCTCCGTCTGGCGGCGCTAACACACCCGGCGACGTGATGGTGCGTTGGTATACGCGGCCCGTGTGAGTCTCTGCCCAGTACAACGTGTCCTCGTTTGGCGATAAGCCAATACCGTTTGGACCATCAGTTGGGAATGCAATTTCAGTAATTGATGAACCGTCAGTCGTTGCATAGTAAATACCTGTGCGGTCTGCAGTACGTTCATCTCGCGTGCCGTGGTCGGTGAAGTAAAAACCGCCGTGTTTGTCAAACACAATGTCATTCGGTGCACGCAATTGATGCTCGCCACAATGTGTATACAAATCTGTGACGACACCTGTTGCAATGTTGACTCGCTGAATACGACCACCGATATACCGCGATGGGTCAAACGGTCCGGGATACAGCAAACCACCCATGTCGACTTTTGTAAATGCATTGCCGTTGTTGCATAGATACAGATCACCGTCTGGACCAAGTGCTAACCCATTTGGCGAACCATTGATTTCAGCAACAGTTGTCTTTGTGCCGTCTGGCGCAACACGCGTGAGACGCGAGGCAAACATTTCGGTGAGAATCACACTTCCGTCCGGCATAGACACCGGACCTTCTGGAAATTGCAATCCGTTGGTTATCTCGGTGAATGCCTGATCGGCCATGTGTTATCCCCCCATGCTGTCAAGTTCTTCAACGCTCATCAATACGGTGCGCGCCTTAGAACCTTCGCTTGGCCCTACTATGCCACGCTCTTCAAGTTCATCCATCAGTCGGCCTGCACGGGCAAAACCCACCTTGAGTTTGCGCTGCAAGAGCGAGGTGGACCCCACCCCAGACCGCACCACAATTTCGATGGCGCGCTGGATGAGGTCGTCATCATCGCCATTGCCATTACCGCCTCCGAAAAGGCCTCCGCTGCTTGAACCACCTGGTTCATCGCCTTCAACTCCAGAGACGTACACAACTTCAGGAGCCTGACGACGCCAGTGCGCAACTACCTTGCGCACTTCGTCTTCATCGACCCACGAACCTTGGATTCGGTTAGGCACGTTGGTGTTTCCAGGCATGAGCAACATGTCGCCCTTGCCCACAAGTTTTTCAGCACCAGGTTGGTCGAGAATGACTCGACTGTCGGTGAGGCTGCTGACAGCAAACGCCATACGTGCAGGAATGTTTGCCTTGATAACGCCCGTGATGACGTTTACTGAAGGTCTCTGAGTTGCAACGATGAGGTGAATACCAACAGCACGTGCTTTTTGAGCGATACGTGTGATGCTCTCTTCAACGTCGCGAGCCGCAACCATCATGAGGTCGTTTAATTCGTCAACGACAACAACGATGAATGGCAAACGGTCATACATCTTTGCGTTTTCATCGGTGGGATCATTGACCTCACCTTTATCGAATGCGGCGTTGTAACCGCCGATGTCTCGGAAGCCCACTTCCACCAAAAGGTCATAGCGGCGTTCCATTTCTTTCACGGCCCAACCCAATGCGTTTGCTGCTTTCTTCGGGTTTGTAACAGGAGCAGTAAGCAAATGCGGCAGACGAGCGTATTGACCCATCTCTACTTGCTTCGGGTCAATGAGAATGAGACGCACCTGGTCAGGCGTAGAACGCATGAGCAAAGAAGTCAAGATGGAGTTGATACCACTTGATTTACCGGCGCCAGTAGCACCAGCAATCAGAAGGTGAGGCGTTGCAGCAAGATTCAAGAACACTGCCCTACCTGCAATGTCTTTACCAACAGCAACATCGAGTGGATGCGTAGCCGAACGTGCTTCTGGCGAATTAATCAAGTCACCAAGAGAAACAAGTTGGCGTGTTTCGTTTGGAACTTCTACACCTACAGCTGACTTACCTGGAATGGGCGCCAAGATACGAACATCGGTAGCGGCCATTGAGTACGCAATGTCGCGGTTCAAGCTGGTGACCTTGGCAACCTTGACACCTGAGCCAAGCTCTAATTCAAAACGTGTAACGGTGGGACCAACCGTCATTCCAACTAGACGTGTTTCCACGCCGTGCGATGCAAGTGACTCTTCAAGCAAACGGCCACGTTCAGCCACACGCGCTTTATTCACTTCGTGCACTTCTGTCATGGACAAAATGTCTGTGGATGGCAATGTCCACACTCCAGGAGTAGACGGCACATGAGAAGCTGCGTCTTCGTTCTTTGAGTCTTTATTCTTCGTACCAGGTTTGCCTACAAACTCTGGTGTGATGGGTTCCACCGAACCTGGCTTTGGTTTACGACCGACTCGAGGTTTCGATGGGCGCAGTTCTTCATCTTCAGCAGCGTCATAAATACTGACAGGCTCTTGTGGGTGACGCGGACGTTCCATTTCACCAGGCACTTCAACAAGATCGTCATACGAGCCACTTGAGCGATTAGCAGTTGCTTTGCGCGCCGCATCTGACGCTGAACCAGACACCTTGGCTGACCATGTGCGAACAACGATGAGCAATTCAGGAACTGTGGTGTCGGTAATCAACATGGTCCCACCGAGCGCTATCGCAAGCAACACCACAAGTGCCCCTGCCCAACTCAGTGTGGAACGAAGTGGTTCACCCACGATCGCACCAAACCAACCACCAGCTTGCGACATTGCGTCAACGTCGGCGACGATTTTGTCGGCACCATTCATGATGTGAAGCAGGCCAAGGATGGCAAGCACCACGATGGTCCAACCGATGGCAAGACGAACTCGATGCTCAATGCTGCGACGGCGCACCATGGCAACGCCAATACCCACTACAACTACTGGGAGTGCAAAACGACCGAGACCTAACAACCAACCGAAAGTGGTGTCGATGGCTTCACCAAGTGGCCCCGCAATGTGGAGATACATAGACAGCACAAACAAGATGCCCATGCTGATGAGGCCCACGCCCCAGAACTCCACTTCGCGACCACGTACAACTTCACGAGCGGCAGAATCGGCCGCAGCTGCGGGACGCTTGTTGCCCTTTGGCGGAGTCTTGACGGAACTACGGGAGCCAGCAGACTTCTTGGAACCTTGTGATGATGGTCGAGAACCCTTGGCAGACATAAAAAAACAGTACCAACGCCGTGTTCGGGGGTTCGGGATACCTAGATATAAGTGGCTATTTCGAGCCCTTCAGACCATCTCAGGTGGTCATTACCACTGGCACGATCATGGGGCGACGCTTGGTACGGTCACTCACAAATTTTCCAGCAGCTTTTCGCACGATTCGCTCGAGACTGTCGATGTCTGAAATTCCATCGTCAAGGGCCTGCACAAGCGCTTTCTCAATATGGGCTTCAGCTTCGTCCAACAGATTGTCGGCCTCGGGTGCATACACCCATCCGCGGGTGATGAGTTCTGGTCCGGTGATCACCTTGTGTAATGCACTATCCACCGTGGCAACGATGACAACAACACCCTCTTCAGCAAGCACTCGCCTGTCGCGCAAAACACCTTGACCAACATCTCCCACAATGCCGTCAACAAACAAATAACTTGCTGGCACTTTGTCTGCAAACACAAGTCCATCATCGGACAGTTCCAGCACGTCACCATCAGTTGCCTGCAACACATGGTCTGGTGGGGTGCCCATCACTACTGCCAACTCAGCATGTGCACGTAAGTGACGGAACTCGCCATGTACCGGCACAAACCACTCAGGTCGCAAGATGGAGTGATACGTCTTTAGTTCATCTGCTTGCGCGTGGCCTGTTGCATGCACATCTGCAATACCGCTGTGCACCACCTTGGCTCCTGCACGCAAGAGACCATCGATTACGCGATTGACATTGCCTTCGTTACCCGGAATGGCGTGACTCGACAAAATAATTGTGTCGTGTTCACCAACCGTGAACCATTTACTTTCACCACGCGACAACAGCGACAACGCAGCCATTGGTTCACCCTGTGAACCAGTAGAGATTATGCAGATATCCGCCGGTGCGTAATCGTCCACCTTTTCAACATCAATAAAAATGCTGGCTGGAACATCAATCAGTTTTAGCTGAATTGCCAATGCAATGTTCTTTTGCATTGATCTTCCCATAAGGCACACTTTGCGGCCATTGTCCATTGCCGCTTCAATAATTTGCTGCACGCGATGAATATGGCTGGCAAAGCTCGCAGTAATGATGCGGCGGTCACGATGTTCGTGGAACAACTGGTGCAGTACCGCACCGACACTCTTCTCGCTCGGTGCGTGGCCGTGTTCTTCTGCGTTCGTGGAGTCACACATCAACAGGCGCACGCCAACAGTTGCAGCAAGTTCACCAAGTCGCGCAAGGTCTGTGCGTCGATGATCTACCGGTGTGAGATCAAGCTTGAAATCGCCTGAATGCACGATGACGCCTTGCGGAGTGTGCACGATGATTGCGTGTGCGTGGGGCACAGAGTGAGTAACAGGGAGAAATTCAACATCGAATGGACCAATGTTGATGCGCTCGCCATCGCGCACTGTGACAAGATCAGTCTTTCCGAGAAGACCAGCCTCTTCAATGCGGTTTCTTGCAAGACCCAGCGTCACGTCGGAACCATAAATGGGGAACGACAATTCACGAAGCAAGAACTGCAAACCACCCACGTGGTCTTCATGGCCATGTGTTGCCACACAACCAACAATGCGATCGCGGTGTTCAATAAGGAACGTGAAGTCTGGAAGAACCAAGTCGATGCCATGCATGTCGGCATCGGGAAACATGAGTCCACAGTCGATGAGCAATAACTTGTTGTCTTGCTCGAGCACCATGCAGTTGCGACCAATCTCGCCAAGACCGCCTAGAAAATAAATACGTACTGATTGAGCCATAGGTTTTAACCGCGCAATGCGGCGCGTGCTTTCTGAAGATTCTCATGAACCTCACGGGCACGAATGTCGAGACCGGCAGGTGGCGGCCCCATTGGAAGTCTGCACTCGCCAACGGCAAAGCCCAGATGATTCATCATTACTTTTGAAGGAATTGGGTTTGGATTCGCGTCGCTAGTTTCGAACGCATAACTCTCTAACAAGATGTCGTTGTATGCGCGAGCAGTGGCGATGTCTCCGCTCTTGAACGCTGAGATCATTTGTTGATGTTCTGGCGCACTCCAGTGCGTAGCAACACCAATGACTCCCGAACCGCCGTATGCAAGGAACGCAAGCGTGAACCCATCGTCGCCCGAATACAGTTCGAAATCTTTTGGCACCATCTTCATGAGATTGGCTGTTTCTGCAGGGGCGCCTGCTGCATCTTTCAATGCCTTTATGTTCTTCACGTTGTTCGCAAGGTACGCAAGAGACTCAGTACTAATTTTTCGACCCGTGCGCACTGGAATGTCGTACACAACAACCGGCAAGTTGGTTGCATTGGCCATAGCGGTGATGTGACCCACGAGACCAGACTGTGGTGGGCGGTTGTAATACGGCCCCACTGCCAAGATGCCTGCAGCACCCATCTTCGTGACTTCTTTAGTGAGATGCACCGAATGAGCAGTGTCGTTAGAACCAGAACCTGCAATCACCGGAATAGTGACTGCGCCGATAACTGCTTCCCATAAAGCAAGCTTCTCGGGGTCGGTCAACGTGGAGGACTCTCCCGTTGTTCCCGAAACGACAAGACCATCGTTTCCGTTGTCTTGCAACCAACGCGCGAGACGCACAGCCTCATCAATGTTGAGCGCACCTGTGGCATCGAACGGCGTGATCATTGCCGTGAGTACTTGTCCGAAAAGGGCCATACCCCATTATGACCGACTCACGGCGTTGACGACGCCCCGAAATAGGTGCTTATTGACCGATTGTTGGCATTTCTTTGCCGAGTTCAAAATCTGTGAACTCTTCGGCAGTGTCTTGCCAGTCCTCGAACTGAATAACACCCATCTCTTCGAACTTATGACGCAGCCATTTATCGTTGCGATCGAGAAGGCCCAACTTCTTACAGTTCGGCACGATCTTGGCAAACAACATCTGCTGGAACAACTGGCGTGCAGGGTCTTGCAACATGATGGGAGCAAGCTCTTTGGTGCTCACACCCATGCGATCCCATACTTCTTGCTGCAAGAAGCGGTCACGCATACGAACACTTGCCTCGTAGGCAAATTCCTGGCGGTCTTTCATTTCGGCATCTGACATGCCGTCATAGACCTCTTTGAGGCTGAGAACACCGAACGCAACGTGACGCGCTTCGTCACTCATGACATAACGCAACAACTTCTTCAAGAGCGGCTCGTTTGTTGTGGCGTGGAGGAATCCGAATGCAGCAAGTGCCAAACCTTCCACCATGATCTGCATACCGAGGTATGTCATGTCCCAGCGGCTGTCATTGACGATGTCGTCGAGCAGCAAACGAAGGTGTGTATTGACCTGGTATCCACCTTCAAGTTTTTCGTCGAGATAACGAGCGAATACTTCAACGTGACGCGCCTCGTCGACTACCTGTGTGCTCGCGTACAACTTTGCGTCATACCAGGGCACTGTTTCCACAATCTTTGATGTGCAGATCAATGCGCCTTGTTCACCATGCAGGAACTGACTGAGCTGCCAGCGGCGACCCTCGATACCAAATTCAAGCCATTCTTTGTCGCCCCAGATACCAATTTTGGTATCTGCGTACATCTCGCGCTCCATGCCATTACCGATGAGGGCTGCATCTTCTGCGATGGTCTTTTCAATGTCTACACCGATACTCCAGTCAAGATCGGTTGCACCGTTCCACTGCCCCACTTTTGCTTTCTCATACAACTTGCGTAGATGTGGGCGAGCAAGTGAGTAGTCCCACGTGAAAATGCTGTCAGCATTGTTTTTTACGATGTGCTCTACTTCATCAACATCTGTATTGGTGATTGCAAGAATCGCTTCAATATCGTTGAGCTCAGCGCGACCGATGAGTTCTGAGTTTGGCTTTTCTGTGATGCTCATAATGTTTCCTCTTGTTGTAGTTATTTGGTTGTAATTGTTAGTGCTGGAAGAACGAAACGCTGAACGAAAAGCCGAGCGGCATCCTCATTCGTGAAATCAATGGTGGATGACGGCGACAAGTAATACGAAATCACTAGTCGGCACATCACGTCAACAATCTGAGCAGCTTCATCTCCCGGGATGAATTCATCGGTGAGCGGAGTGATGAAGGCTGTCGCGACACGCACAATGCGACCAAGCCCGCTCACGGTGAGATCACCAAGGGTTTCACCTGGAACTGATGCAAGCATCATTGCTAGGTGCTCGTCGTGCTGCAATTCAATTGATGCAATAACAATGCAACGCACCAACAAATCTTCCAATGATTCAGAGCCCTCGACATGGGCACGCATTGCAGTGAAAAAGTCTTCTAACTTGCCAAGGCGCACTGCCTCAAACAAAACATCACGACCTCCCGGAAAAAGTCGATACACGGTTGCTCGCGATACGCCTGCTGTTACGCAAATGTCGTCCATGGTGACCTTGTCCCAGCCCCACTGCGATACACAGGAATCAACCGCAGCAAAGATGGCTGCTTCAATGTCGCGGGGCTGAGAAGTTGTGACTGCGGACACATTGAGACACTAAGACGAAAACTGTCTCACTGTCAAGGGGTCTCCTAATCCTGACCATTTGGGTCGGCTTTGAACTCTTGTTAGAGTCGGGAACGCAATAACTCCCGAAAGGACCCATAATGCGCAAATTAACGCTTTCAATCGCCATCACCGGTGCACTTCTTCTCGCTGCTTGCGGCGGAGAGAGCTCATCATCTGACTCAACAGCCGCTGCTGGAGCAGGCACGGGCAACGAATGCACCGCCGGAAAAACTCTTGAGGCCGACACACTCACCATCGGTACTGGCAACCCTGCCTACTCGCCATGGGTAGACAACGATGCACCCGAAAGCAAGGAAGGCTTTGAAGCCGCCATTGCATACGCCGTTGCAGAAGAGCTTGGCTTTGCAGATACTGCTGTCAAGTGGGTACGCACCGGTTTCGATGAAGCGATTCAGCCAGGTGTAAAGAATTTTGACTTCAACCTTCAGCAATACACCATCACCGATGAGCGCAAGAAGACTGTGTCATTCAGTGATTCGTACTACACAACTAATCAGGCAGTAGTAGCGCTCGCGGGATCTCCTGCAATCGGCGCAACCACTGTCGCATCAATGAAAGATGTCAAGTTTGGCGCACAAGCCGGCACAACAAGCCTTGACTTCATCACCAACGTGATCAAGCCAACCACTGAGCCATACGTGTACGACGACAACGCAGGCGCAAAGGCCGCACTTGAAGCGAAGCAAATTGACGCGGTTGTTGTAGACCTGCCAACAGCTTTCTACATCGCTGCAGCAGAACTCACCGATGCGACTGTTGTCGGACAGTTCCCCGCAAGCCTCAGCACAACACCTGACAACTTTGGTTTGGTGTTCGACTTGAACAACGAACTTGTTGATTGCGTAAACACCGCACTTGCAACGTTGAAGGAAGACGGAACGCTTGCAGCAATTGAAAAGACTTGGTTGTCTGACAAGACAAACGCACCTGTTTTCGCTGCTGAATAAATTTTCAGTAGTACGCAGCACATGAGCGCATCTCTCTCTCGTCGTGCCGCGTACGAACGCACACGGAAACGTCGCAGCATCGCGGTCGCTACGGTCAGTTCGCTGACTGTGGTGGCCGCGATTGTGCTTTTGGTCCCCCGCATGCCCCGCTGGGACCGCGTAAAAGAATCTTTCTTTAGTGGCGAACGCTTCGCGGATTCTTTCCCTCGCCTCGTCGAGGCATTTGTACTCGACATCAAAATATTTGCGTG
>Ga0208592_1000518_pt1 | contig 10648 bp, 10 predicted proteins | sample LakMenE18May10ns_FD_150712 | JGI IMG/M metagenome (GOLD analysis project Ga0208592, IMG submission 150712) | Freshwater microbial communities from Lake Mendota, WI - 18MAY2010 deep hole epilimnion ns (SPAdes) | ecosystem: Environmental > Aquatic > Freshwater > Lentic | place: Lake Mendota...
TGTGTTCGCTTCAGATCCACTCGACACAAGTGGCGATGATGACGAATTCGATGTGCCTTCCTTTTTGAAATAACTTTGCAGTAGCTCTTGTCCAGCGCCGCTTCATCCTTTTCGCAACAACAAGTCATTCACAACGTTGGCGTTGTGCGTTCGGCTATCTCAGACATCTGCGGTGATGCCGCGAACTCAGTGCAACTTGTTGCAGTCACCAAGAATTTTGGGCCACATGCCTGGGACTGGGCTAGAGATGCTGGCTGTGATGCGGTGGGCGAGAACTATGCGCAAGAAGCGCTGGCGAAGACAAGAGACGCCGACACGGTCAACCGGTTGCCCCTTCATTTCATTGGGCATTTACAGTCAAACAAGCTGAGCGCGTTGTACGGAACAGTGCATACGTGGCAGACCATCGACAGAGAATCGGTCATCTTGGGCCTCGCAAAGTTGTATGCAACCCACGAAGGAGATGCACCCTCGGTTCTTTTGCAGGTGAATATTGCTGATGAGACCCAGAAATCGGGCTGCCACCCTCGTGATGTAGAGAAGTTGGTGGAACTGGCGCGCTCATCTCACTTGCATGTGGGTGGGCTCATGGTGATGGGTCCAACAAATGCAGACCCCATAGTGACGCGAGAGACCTTTCGTGAGGCACGCAAAATGTGTAATGAATTGGGTCTTTTAGAGTGCTCAGCAGGAATGTCGCATGATTACCAAATTGCCCTCGAAGAGGGCGCAACCATGATTCGTGTCGGATCTGCAATATTCGGTGAACGTCCCCAATAGAGAACGCCATGTCGTATAACCTATGGACATGTCGATGTGGAGACGCGCTATGGATTATCTCGGTCTAGGGGCCGATGAGAATTATGACGACTATGACCAGTCAATGGAAATAGACCGTCCCCAACGCAATGTGCGCTCAGGTTATGGCGTTGATCCTTCCGGTCGCATGCCTCGTCAACGCATGGAGCCTGAATACGACGACCACAGTGGAGCAATGCCGCAAGACACCGGCGGCTATCGCCGAGGTGTCGATGATTCTGGTTTGCAATTGCGTCCTGTTGGCTCACCACGTCAAAGCACTACTGTGCGTCCGTTGACAGTGAGCGGAGCCGAGCCCGCAACGGTGAAGCCTTTGCGTTTTGAACAAGCAAAAGAAATCGCCGATCGCTTTAAAGAAGGTCAGCCAGTCATCATGAACCTCGAGAGTTGCGACAAAGAAGTTGTTCGCCGACTCATCGACTTTGGAAGCGGTCTCTGCTACGCAATGAACGGTTCTATGGAGCGAGTTGCGACCGATGTATTTTTGTTGAAGCCTCCGGCATCACGTTCGCAGTACGAGTAATTTTATGCGTCAACTCTTATGTCAATTGTTGAGCATTTATGTGCTCATCGTTTTTCTCCGCATCGTCTTGTCGTGGTTTCCCATTCGACCAGGCGGAATGCTCTTCACTGTCAATCAATGGCTCTTTCGTGCAACTGAACCCATAATGGGTACTGCACGCAGAATCCTTCCCCCGATGGGCGCATTCGATCTGTCGCCCATCGTGGTCATTTTGTTTTTGCAAATGGTCGTCGGTCGCCTCATATTGGGCTGCTAAAACGTAGCCGCACTCTGTGTGCTGTACATGAGTCACTTATCTGAGTAGGGTTCGTTGCCGTGGCATACCCCGATGTTCAGTCTCAACCTAAATTTCCCGCTATAGAAGAGGCTGTTTCCGCCTTTTGGGCTGCAGATCAGACCTTTGAGGCATCGGTGCAATTGCGAAGTGCCGGAGAAAAAGGCAACAACGAATTTGTTTTCTATGACGGACCTCCTTTTGCCAACGGACTACCGCACTACGGACACTTGCTTACTGGTTTTGTGAAAGACGCAGTTCCTCGTTATCAAACGATGCGCGGACGTCGTGTCGAACGCCGATTCGGTTGGGACTGCCATGGGCTTCCAGCTGAGGTTGAAGCGGAAAAAGAAATTGGCATTGCTGGGCATCCAGAAATTGCTGCCTTTGGTATCGACAAATTCAACGATGTATGTCGCACCAGCGTGTTGCGTTACACCAGTGAGTGGGAACGTTATGTGACGCGCCAGGCGCGATGGGTTGACTTCTCTAACGATTACAAGACCCTCGACACTCCTTATATGGAAAGTGTGATGTGGGCTTTTCACACGTTGTGGGAAAAGGGTCTCATCTATGAAGGCTTTCGTGTGTTGCCATATTGCTGGCGATGCGAGACACCTTTATCTAACACGGAAACCCGTATGGACGATGTGTACCAAGATCGTCAAGACCCTGCATTGTCGGTGTGGTTCTTGCTCGAGTCGGGTGAACGCATCATGGCCTGGACCACAACGCCATGGACCTTGCCATCGAACCTTGCGTTAGCGGTCGGTGCCGATATCGATTACGCAGTCATGCAAGATACTGAAGGCGTGAAATACATATTGGCCGAGTCGCGACTTGGTTCCTATGAAAAGGAATTTAGCAACGCAGAACAAGTAGCGAGCATCAAGGGAAGCGAGTTAGCAGGTCGCAAGTACACGCCACTTTTCCCCTTCCTCGCCGATACGGAAAATGCATTCCAAGTGCTCACCGCAGACTTTGTATCTACTGAAGACGGAACCGGCGTGGTGCACCTTGCTCCCGGATTCGGTGAAGATGACCAATTGGTATGTGCCAGTGCAGGAATTGCCACCATTTGCCCCATGGACGACCAAGGTTGCTATACCGAACTCATTTCCACATGGGTGGGAACACATGTTTTTGAGGCAAACCCATTGGTCATTCGTCAACTCAAAGATGAAGGGCGAGTCATTCGCCACGACACGTACAACCACTCCTATCCACATTGTTGGCGTTGTGCGCAGCCACTGGTGTATCGCGCAGTGTCGAGTTGGTTTGTCGAAGTCACTAAGTTCCGTGATCGCATGGTGGAACTCAATGAAAACATCCACTGGGTTCCAGAACATTTGAAGCATGGTTCTTTTGGTAAGTGGATTGCTAATGCTCGCGACTGGTCGATTAGTCGCAACCGCTTTTGGGGTTCACCCATACCCGTATGGAAAAGTGACAACCCTCTTTTTCCACGCGTAGATGTATATGGAAGCGTTGCGCAATTGCAGGCCGACTTTGGAGTGGAAGTAAGCGACCTGCATCGTCCTTTCATCGACAATCTCACGCGACCAAACCCCGATGACCCATCGGGTGAATCGGTGATGCGCCGTGTGCCTGAAGTGCTTGACTGCTGGTTTGAAAGCGGATCAATGCCTTTCGCACAGGTGCACTACCCATTTGAAAACCAAGAATGGTTTGAAAATCATTATCCCGGTGACTTCATTGTGGAGTACGTCGCCCAGAGCAGGGGCTGGTTTTATACCTTGCATGTGCTGGCAACTGCACTGTTCGACCGACCTGCCTTTTCCATATGTGTAGGTCATGGTGTGGTGCTTGGTGATGACGGCGCAAAGATGTCGAAGAGTTTGCGCAACTATCCCGACCCAATGGAAGTATTCAATACGTATGGCGCCGATGCAATGCGTTGGTACCTGCTGTCATCTCCCATTTTGCGCGGTGGAGACTTTTCTGTCACCGAAGCTGGTATTCGCGAAACAGTTCGGCAAGTGCTTCTTCCCATGTGGAACTCATGGTATTTCCTCACTTTGTATGCAAATGCTGAAGGTAAGCAGGGGCAGTGGTCAACAGATAGTACGAATGTTCTTGACAAATATATTTTGTCAAAGACGCACGATCTTGTAGTTGCACTCACTCAACAATTCGATGAGTACGATCTTTTTGAGGCATGTGCCACCATTCGCACTTATCTCGACGTTTTAACGAATTGGTACATCCGTCGTAGTCGTGACCGATTCTGGTCGGGCGACCAAGATGCCATTAATACTTTGCATACGGCACTCACCGTGTTGTGTCGTGTTGCTGCGCCATTGTTACCCATGGTGTCGGAAGAAATTTATCGAGGACTCACCGGAGAGCGCAGCGTTCATCTCACCGATTGGCCATCACAAACTGAACTTGTTGCACATCCCGAACTCACCGCTGCAATGGACAAAGTGCGCGATGTTTGCTCAACGGCACTCTCAATTCGTAAGGCCAATGGGCGCCGTGTGCGTTTGCCGTTGACCACATTGACTATTGCGACACCTGAACTCTCAGGTCTCGATGCATTTATTGACATCGTGAAAGATGAAGTCAATGTGCGCAACATTGAATTTCGTACCGATGTAGGTGAAGTCGCGAAGCATGAGTTGCAGGTCACCCCGAAGGCTCTCGGCCCACGTCTGGGTGGCGACACTCAAAAAGTCATTGCAGCCGTCAAGTCGGGCAACTGGGCGATTGTCGATGGAGCACCAGTTGCTGGTGGTTTCCGTTTGGAAGAGGGAGAATATTCCCTCAAATTGGTTGCTGCGCAAGGAGCCGCAAGTGCCGCGCTATCGCATCATCCTGGTGTGGTGGTGCTCGACGTTGATCTCACGCCAGAACTTGAAGCAGAAGGTGCAGCACGAGACCTCATTCGCGCTCTTCAACAAACCCGACGAAGCCTGGGTTTCGTGGTGACCGATCGCATTTCCGTGGCGATTGCGGGGCCAGTTGATTTCGTCAATGCGGTATCGTCCCATGTCGACATGATGGCGAGAGAGGTGCTCGCTACCCATTTCACCCTGGAAAAGGGAAGCGGGGAACCCCAACATGTAGAGTCGCTTGAGGGCCATGAAGTCCAAATTTGGATGGCATTAGCGGGCAAATAGGGGAAATATTGGGACTTGGTCCCAATATGACGTATCATCCACCGTCAAGAGAGACCACTCAAGAGAAGTCTTTTGTGGAAAACGGAAATGGTGTGAGCATGGTCGCAAAGAAGCCAGCAAAGAAGTCAGCGGCAAAGAAGCCAGCTGCGAAGAAATCGACGGCTAAAAAGCCAGCGGCAAGGAAGCCAGCCGCGCCAAAGAAAGCAGCAGCCTCAAAATCCGTGCCGAAAAAAACAGTGAGCTCAAAGAAATTTGCTCCATCCAAGAAGGTCGTAGCAAAGAAGGCTCCTGCCAAAAAAGTGGTGTCAAAAAAGGTTGTAGCAAAGAAGGCTCCTGCCAAAAAAGTGGTGGCTAAGAAAATTGCTCCAAAGATTGACCTGAAAAAGGCCGCCGCCGCAAAAAAAGCAGCAGAGTTAGCAAAGAAGATTGCAGCTGAGAAAAAGGCAAAAGAAGTAGCAGCACAGCGTGAGAAAGCGGCAAAAGCGAAAGCTGCCGCCGATGCAGCTCGCGCAAAAGCCAAGGCAGCTGCCGACGCGGCGCGCGCCAAAGCAAAAGCCGCTGCCGACCTCGCTCGCGCCAAAGCAAAAGCAGCAGCAGAGGAGAAGAAGGCACGCGAAAAAGTTCTTGCTCAACAGAAAAAGGAACAAGAACTAGCGAAGAAGAAAGCCGATGCTGAAAAAGCACTCATCGCCAAGCAAAAAGCTGCAGAAAAAGAAGCTGAACGTCTTGCTAAAGAAGCTGAGAAGCAGGCCGAGGCAGAGCGCAAAGCTGCAGAAAAAGAAGCTGCTCGTCTCGCTAAAGAAGCCGAAAAGCAGGCTGAACTTGCGCGTAAAGCTGCAGAGAAAAAAGCAAAAGCGTTGGAAAAGCCGGTCATCGTCAAGCTGCCTCCACAAGATGGCATTACGCCAACCAAAGATTTCGATCTCAAATTCCTTCAAGCACAGCGCGAGATCCTGCTTTCTGAGCGCATCAGTCTCGTGGGGCAGGCATCACGTCTGGAAGACGAAGCAAATGCTCTCATTGCCGATGCTGAAATGGGAGATGTGCAATTTGATGATGAAGGCGGCGAGGGCGACACGATGGTTGTTGAACGTGAACGCGATCTCACATTGTCGGCTTCAGCGCGCCACATTGTGGAGCAAATCGATTTGTCTTTAGAGAGTATCAAGGTGGGGGAATACGGCTATTCAGAGCATTCTGGTAAGCCCATTCCGCGGGAACGCTTGAAGGCAATTCCGTGGACCACAGAACTCGTTGAAGAGCGAGTCGGCACATTCGGTCGCAGGTGACCTCGCTGCGCCGGTCTTCACTTGCTGTTGCAAGTGGAGTAGTGGCTCTCGATCAAATAACGAAACACTGGGCAGTCAGCAGCCTGAATGATGGTCGCATTATTGACGTACTCGGAAGTTTGCGGTTCAATCTGTCGTTCAACAAGGGAATGGCGTTTTCGCAAGGCACAGGAATCGGCCCCATCATCGGCGTGATCGGCATGATTGTGGTGGTGTATTTGCTCATAGGAATGCGTAGGACTTCGCTGAGTGGCGCAGTTTTTGTTGGCTTAGTTGCAGGTGGCGCTGCAGGGAACATTGTTGATCGTCTTTTTCGTGGAGAGGCGTGGCTGCATGGTGGAGTCGTAGATTTCATCGACTTGCAGTGGTGGCCGGTTTTTAACATTGCCGATGCGGCAATTTGTATAGGTGGAGCACTTCTCGTTTTCGCCTCATTTCGAACGGAGAAGTCATGATTGAAGAAGTCCTCCCCCCAGCATTAGAAGGCGATCGCCTCGATCGTGTCGTTGCTTTGCTTGCCGATATCAGTCGAGCTCAATCCTCGTCGCTGATCAGCGTTGGTGGCGTTTCTATCGATGACGTGGTGTCAGTGAGTGGAAAAGTCAAAGTTGTTGCGGGTCAAAAAATTTCCATCGATCCCACGCGCGTGCCGGAAAAAGAACTTCCGCAAGGCGACCCATCCGTAGTTCTCGACATCGTCTATGTAGACGATTCTGTTGTTGTTATTAATAAGTCAAATGGTCTTGTGGTGCACCCAGGAGCCGGCAATATGACCGGAACACTGGTGAATGGCATTTTGGCTTTGTATCCAGAGGTGGCTGGCGTGGGCGAGCCCATGCGTCCGGGGATTGTTCACCGACTCGATATTGGCACTACCGGTTTGATGGTGGTGGCGCGTACACAACAGGCATATGAGTCGCTCGTCGATGCACTCAGCGATCGCACAGTGAAGCGCGAATACTTTGCATTGACGGTTGGTCACTTCGATGCGCCATCGGGAGTAGTTGATGCGGCAATCGGGAGAGATCCTCGCGATGTGATGCGCATGACCATTGTCGTCGACGGTAAATTTGCACGCACTCACTACGAGGTAACTGAAGAATTCGACACTCCCATTCCCGTGAGCGCAGTGCGTTGTCGGTTAGAAACAGGTCGCACGCATCAAATTCGCGTGCATCTCGCTGCAGTGGGTCATCCCGTCGTTGGCGACGGAACATACGGTGGGGCGCGCGCAGGGCTTCCCTTTTCGCGCCCGGCCTTGCATGCAGTGAAATTAGGATTCGATCATCCTGTCACCGGCGAAGCGATGTCATTTGATGCGCCGCTGCCAAGCGACATTTCCACCTTGCTCGAAGGTCTAGGGGTAGCTGCCTCTTAGTGGGTGTGTTCAATAGCAGGCCACGGTGCAACACCGCGCGCTGCGTTGGCAATACCAGCAAGCGTGTACTGCTCAAGATGCTGTTTCATGTGGTCGCCTGCGGCACCCCAAATAGCGAGCAAAACACATTGGCCTTCGTGGTTGCACGCTCCATCTTCATGAGGCTGACCAAAGTCGCCAATAGTGATGGGTCCATCTACAGCCGAAATGACCTCAGATAATTTGATGTCTGCTGGGTCACGAGCCAAGACGTAACCGCCACCAACACCGCGCTTTGATTTCACCAACCCTGCACCTTTTAAGGCAAGGAGAATTTGTTCAAGGTATGGCTGTGGAAGTGCAGTTCGTTCAGCAATGTCACGTACTGAGGTAGGCCCTGAGCTGTCTGCGTGCAGGGCAAGAGAGAGGAGTGCTCGGCAGGCGTAGTCGCCACGGGTAGAAACTCTCACGTCTCTATCGTACGGGGTGTTGGCGTTGTGTTCAGCCATCGTGAGGTGGTTCACTGCAGTAGTGCCATTAGATGTTGTTGCTGCCCCCATTTTGCCAGATTTCTCTGGAGGGGCGATTTCGAACATCATTCCGTACTTGCTGTCGCCTCAGGCACACCAGCAAGGGGATGCTCCTGTCTGGCTCCCAGCAGCTGCTGTTGGGGCAAAACGGGCTGTGGTGCTCATTATCGATGGTTTGGGGTGGAATCAGTTTCAGGAACGCACAGCGCTTGCGCCGACCATGGCAAAGATGTCGGCATCGCGCATCACCAGTGTCGCACCCACCACAACAGCCACTGCGCTCACTTCCATTGCAACGGGTTTGGCACCAGGAGAACACGGCATCGTTGGATACAGAATGCAAATTGATTCATATGTCATGAACTCTTTGCGTTGGGCCGATGAAAAAGGTGACTTGCGGCGTCAGTTTCCACCACATGATGTGCAGCCGTTCCCTCCCTTTTTGGGTTCATCCGTTCCTGTGATCTCGAAAGCTGAACTCGAGGGAAGCGGTTTCACGGAAGCACATCTTCAAGGTGTTCGTCATCATGGGTGGAGAGTGTCATCAAGCATCCCCGTCATCATCGAAGAACTTCTCAATGCTGGCGAGAACTTTGTGTATGCGTATTACGACGGCATCGACAAAATTGCACATGAAAGAGGATTCGGCGCTTTTTACGACGCGGAACTGCGTGTTGTTGATGCGCTCATCTCTGACATCATTGCGCGTTTGCCAAGCGACACGGCACTGTATGTCACTGCCGACCATGGTCAGGTACATGTCAATGACAATGTGGTTCGCCTCGACAACGACGTCATGAACCTTGTGCGTACTCAAAGTGGTGAAGGGCGATTCCGTTGGCTGCACGCGCGACGAGGTATGGAAGCGCAATTGCTTGAGGTGTGCACCGAGAAGTTTTCTCATTGCGCTTGGGTACGTTCGCAAGAACAAATACTCGATGAACAATGGTTTGGTCCTGTCGTTCGCCCTGTGGTGCAAAGGCGTCTCGGGGAAGTGGCGCTTGTGCCATTTGAGCCAGTGACATTCTTTGACCCAGCCGATTCTGGGCCATTTCAGCTCGTTTGTCGCCATGGTTCACTCACTGCCGACGAGATGTATGTTCCTTTGCTCGTTCATCGCTCATAAGTTCTGCTTCAGTGTCGTGCCCCTCTAGAGTGTGGCTATATGAGCACTTCAGATGAACCGCTAGTTTCAGAAGTCGTGACACCAGCAAATACTTCTGCTGCAAGTGAGACTTCCGTCCTAGAAGAACAAGTGGAAACCATTACAGCTCCCGCCAAGGTGATGCGCATTGGTTCCATGGTGAAGCAGTTACTTGAAGAAGCGCATGGCACTCGACTTGATGAAGCAAGCCGGGAAAGAATGGCCGAAATCTATGAGCGTTCCATTGTGGAACTCGGTGAGGCATTGTCTCCCGATCTGCAAGAGGAATTGAAAATGTTGGCGCTGCCTTTCACTGATGGTGAAATCCCAAGCGAAGCAGAAATTCGCGTCGCCAAAGCACAACTCGTTGGTTGGCTCGAAGGTTTGTTTCATGGCATTCAGGCAACTCTTTTTGCTCAGCAAATGGCAGCACGTCAGCAATTTGAAGAAATTCGCCAGTTGCCTAATGGCCCGGGCCCCGCGGCGGGAACTGGTCATAATGGTCAATATCTCTAAGCAATGGGTCTTTTTCATCCCGCGTCACACGGGTTTGGTAGTTTCGTCGTTCTGACGCCACTATGACCGACTCTTTTACCCACCTCCATGTTCATACCGAGTTCTCCATGCTCGACGGCGCATCGCGCCTCGACGAACTCGTGGCAGCAGCAGTGGCCGATGGACAGCCGGCTCTTGGCATTACCGATCATGGCAACATGTACGGAGTGCTCGACTTTTACCGTGAATGTAAAAGTCAGGGAATTAAGCCCATTATCGGCACCGAGGCCTACATGGCACACGAGTCGCGCCATGAGCGTCCAGCGCGGCGCGGACGTATCGATGACACGGGTGGCGATACCGAGTCGGGGAGCAAGCTTTACTACCACCTCACACTGCTCGCGGAAAATACCACCGGATATCGCAACCTCATTCAATTATCTAGTTTGGCGTTTCTCGAGGGGTACTACTACAAGCCACGTCTCGACTGGGAACTGCTCGAGAAATACAGCGAAGGCCTCATTGCGTCAACGGGTTGCTTGGGTGGGCATGTATTGCAGTCACTTTTACGTGGTGACGACAAAGGTGCCTTAGAAAAAGCATCGCGCTTGCAAGATATTTTCGGACGCGACAACTTGTTTGTTGAATTGCAAGATCACGGCATTCCTGCACAGTTGGAAACAAACCCCAAGCTCATTGAAATTGCAAAGAAAATTAATGCACCACTCATTGCAACCAACGACTCTCACTACACGCAACGACACGACCACACCGCACACGACGCATTGCTATGTGTGCAAACCGGGGCTTTACTTTCCGACCCCAACCGGTTCAAGTTCGAAGGTGAAGAGCATTACCTCAAATCGGCAGCTGAAATGCGTTGGCTCTTTCGCGATTTCCCCGAAGCCTGCAACAGCACGTTGTGGGTCGCAGAGCGCGCAAACGTCAATATCGATTTTGAACAAGTGCACCTTCCCGACTTTCCAGTGCCAGAAGGCTTTGCTAACGGTGAAGAGTATTTAAAGCACCTCACCAACGAAGGTGCAAAGTTCCGTTGGGGCGAAAAGGTGCCAA
>Ga0208592_1000520_pt1 | contig 10621 bp, 9 predicted proteins | sample LakMenE18May10ns_FD_150712 | JGI IMG/M metagenome (GOLD analysis project Ga0208592, IMG submission 150712) | Freshwater microbial communities from Lake Mendota, WI - 18MAY2010 deep hole epilimnion ns (SPAdes) | ecosystem: Environmental > Aquatic > Freshwater > Lentic | place: Lake Mendota...
CCACCTTCGGTGAGAACACTCTCGGGGTGGAACTGAACGCCGTATATGGGTTTGGTTTTGTGTTGCAAGCCCATGATTACGCCGCCGGTAGTTCTACTTGTCACAATCAGATCTTGCGGTACCGTCTCGTCCACAACAGCTAGAGAGTGATAGCGAGTTGCCTTGAAAGATTTTGGAACGTCTTTGAATACCAAACTGTTATCGTGATGCACATCACTTGTCTTTCCGTGCATTAACTCGTCGGCGCTTGTAACAGTTGCACCCATGGCCTCAGCTATTGCCTGATGACCAAGACAGACTCCAAAGATTGATTGGTTAGTTTTTAGAGCCACTTGAACCACGTCTATGCTAAGGCCAGCGTCCTTAGGAGTTCCAGGGCCTGGGCTAATAAGCACGCCATCGTATTTGGCCATTAGCTCGGGAAGTTCTTGCTCACTGACCGCATCATTTCTAATAACGTCGGTTGTGGCTCCTAGCTGCTGGAGGTAGCCACTTAGCGTGTATACAAAGCTGTCATAGTTATCCAGCACCAGAATCTTGGTCATCTTAATCAAAGCCTACTTGTAGAATTGTGACCATGCCCAAACTGACTGCGACCCCTGAAGACGACTCGTCGTTACCGAAAAAACGTCCCCTTAAGCTTCCTAAGCGTAAGCCAAAGGCTGAAAAAATACCAAAGCAAAGAGATTCTGAGGATGCTCTGAACCCGGTTTGGTTTAAGCCTGTGATGTTTGGTTTCATGATTGTTGGGCTTTTTTGGATCATCACTTACTACGTAACTAGCGCCCAGTTCCCTCTAGGAGCTGCGACACCGGTCAATCTTGAGAACTGGAACATCCTTATCGGTTTTGGAATAGCCATGATCGGTTTCATGATGTCCACTCGCTGGAAGTAACGCCTAAGAAAAAAGCGGCTCCAGGCGAAAAATCACTCCGGCATAAATCACCAAAACCAGCACGACGCCAACTGCGGCAACCTGAATTTTCTGAGTAAGGGCGGGCTTGAATCTGGTGTTTGCATACACTCCAGTAATTGCCATTCCAGCAAGTAACCCACCGAGGTGTCCTTGCCAAGAAATTCCTGGGATGAAAAAACCAAAAGCAAGGTTGACTGCAATCAATCCAAGTAGCTGACCGCTTCTATCTCCAATGGCACGCAGCATTATGAAGTAGGCACCCATCAATCCAAAGAATGCCCCTGAAGCTCCGACAACGGGAACTACTGGACTACCGAGCCACAACACCGCAGCCGACCCACCAACAATTGAAAATAGATACAAAGTAAGAAACCTTATTGGTCCAAGCATTGGTTCAATCACTCGACCGAAGATATAAATCGAGTAAATGTTGATCAGGATATGCCAGGGACTATCTGGTGAGTGTACGAAACCTGCACTCAGCATTCGCCAAGGCTCCATGGTTGTAAGTAGCGGCGCATACAACAGTGTGTTTGTAACACTGGAGCCAGGAATAACCTGAGTCAGCCAAATTACAAGATTGACTGAGATCAGCCAAACAGTTACCTTCGGCTGACCCGATTTCAATCTGGCCAATTGGTTTTTTAGACTGACTCGATAGAGACTGACTCAATCACTACATCGTCCACTGGCTTATCCCCTGCGCCAGTTTCAACAGCTTGAATCTTGTCAACAACCTTGCGGCTGTCAGGGTCAACGACATCACCAAAGATGGTGTGCTTGCCATAGAGCCAAGTAGTTGCAACGGTAGTAATAAAAAATTGTGAGCCATTCGTTCCAGGTCCTGCGTTAGCCATTGCTAGCTTGTAAGGCTCGTTGAAAGTTAGCTCTGGGTGAATTTCGTCACCAAACTGAAAACCAGGTCCCCCCATACCGGTACCGGTTGGGTCTCCACCTTGAATCATGAAATCAGGAATTATGCGGTGAAAAATAACTCCGTTATACAACGGTGTGCCTTTTTCCTGTGGTCCCCTTTTTGGGTGCACCCAATCAATGGTTCCAGTTGCGAGACCAATGAAGTTCTCGACTGTCTTTGGGGCGTGTAGGGCGAAGAGATTTACCTTGATTTCGCCTTGGTTAGTTTTTATCGAAGCAACGTGGGTATGTGTAGTCATCCCTCTATTCTGGCACGAGAACAAAGAGCTTGCCAGCGCTTTAGCTAAGCTCGCAAAAGATCTTCCGCAGCCGATAGCTCAGGAGCCAAGAACCTATCGGGTCCAACACCTGGAACAACTTTTCTAAGTTGTGCCAGCAATTCACCGGTGACCTTTGCTGGCTTGAGTGGTGCACGCATTTCTAGAGCTCTAGCTGCGGTGATAAGCTCAACGGCAAGCACTCTTCTTAAGTTGTCAGCTACTTTCCTAAGCTTTCTCCCTGCGTGCCAACCCATCGACACGTGATCTTCTTGCATTGCAGAAGAAGGGATTGAATCAACGCTTGCAGGAACAGAGAGTCTCTTGTTTTCAGAGACAAGTGCTGCTTGAGTGTATTGCGCAATCATCAAACCCGAGTCCACTCCAGCATCCCCTGCAAGGAAGGGGCTAAGTCCACTTGAGCGATACTTATCCAGCATTCGATCGGTTCTTCGCTCAGATATAGAAGATAGATCGGTTGCTGCGATAGCCAGGAAATCGAGAACATAGCCAACAGGTGCTCCATGAAAGTTTCCATTGGAAGTAACTTCACCCGATTCCAAAACAACTGGGTTGTCAATTGTGGCTTCTAATTCACGAGTAGCTACGAGGCTGGCATGAGAAATGGTATCTCTAACTGCTCCGGCGACTTGCGGTGCGCAGCGAAGCGAATAGGCATCTTGAACTTTATCATCGCCTTCTTTGTGGGATGCAACAACTTCAGAGCCCGCAAGCGCTGCAAACATGTTTGCCGCACTTTTTGCTTGACCCGGATGAGGCCTCAATGCTTCGTGTAATTCTGGTCTGAAGACCTGATCTGTTCCCAATTGGGCCTCGACGCTCATCGCAGCAATTACATCGGCCTGGTCGCACAGTTTGTCTAAGTCGGCAAGTGCGAGAATAAGCATTCCAAGCATTCCGTCGGTGCCATTGATAAGAGCAAGGCCTTCTTTTTCTTGTAACTCGATTGGCTTGATGCCGGCTTCTTTCAAAAGTGTTGGAACATCCTTTTCGACTCCATCACTACCGGTAGCTCTTCCCTCGCCCATCAAAACCATGGCGCAGTGCGCCAAGGGAGCCAAGTCACCGCTACAGCCCAAAGACCCATACTCGTGAACAATCGGTGTAATTCCAGAATTCAGTAAGTCAACGTAGGTTTGTGCAACAACTGGCCTAACACCAGTTCTTCCGCTGGCAAGGGTTTTTAGTCTCAGGAGCATCAGTGCCCGAACAACTTCTTTCTCCACTGGATCACCCATACCTGCAGCGTGAGAGCGAATCAAAGACTTTTGAAGTTGAACCCGGTCTTCTGGAGCGATGTGCTGGTTTGCCAGAGCACCAAAGCCTGTTGATATTCCATAGACCGGTGTTTGCCCAGCAGCAAGGGATTCGATGTGTGCTCGGGTAATCGCCATCTTATCCAGCGCCTCTTGGGAGATTGTTAGCTTCTCACCGTGCCTTGCAACCCTAACTACCTCGTCCATGGTTAGGCCGGATGAATTTAATGTAACGCTCACTTTTGCTCCTGATAGATGGTTTTTCCGGACTTGATAACTTGCTGAACTAGATTCACGCCTGGTCGGTATCCAAGGTGAAGATAACTTGGTGCATTCAAGATAACTAGGTCTGCGTTTTGGCCAACTGCAATAGAGCCAACATCTAATCTTCGAAGGGCCTTAGCTCCACCAAGGGTAGCCGACCACAGAGCCTGTTCTGGACTAAAGCCCAGCTCTCTAATCGCAATAGCAATACAAAAAGCCATTGAGGTTGTGTAACTGGAGCCAGGGTTGCAATCTGTTGCCAATGCCACCGTTACCCCAGCATCAATTAGTCTTGCTGCGTTGGGGTAAGTGGCTCTGGTAGAAAACTCAGCTCCTGGCACAAGTGTGGCCACGGTGTTTGATCCGGCCAGTGCCTGCACGTCTTTGTCGGAAAGGTGTGTGCAGTGATCTGCTGATGCACAATCTAACTCAACAGCTAATTGAACACCGCCACCTTGAGAAAGTTGATTGGCGTGAATCTTTGGCAATAAGCCTTTGGCGATACCTGCTTGCAAAACCTGTCTGGACTGATCAACATCAAAGGCACCTTCGTCACAAAACACGTCGATCCATTTTGAAACTGGTGTTACTGAGTCGAGCATTTCGCCAACTACCAAAGATACGTACTGATCTTGTTTTCCCGCGTACTCAACTGGGGCAATGTGTGCTCCCAAAAATGTTGTTTCAGGTGTGTGCTTGGAAGCAATCGTAAGAGCCCTAGTTTCATCCAAGGTTGTTAGTCCGTAGCCAGATTTGGTTTCAAAAGTTGTAATTCCTGAGCGGTTCATCTCACGAATAAGTGCCACGAGATTTTGCTCTAGCTCGGCGTCTGTAGCGGCACGGGTTGCTGCAACGGTGGATTTGATTCCACCGGCGGAGTATTTCTCCCCTTTCATGCGAGCTTGAAACTCAGCCGATCTTTCTCCGGCAAAAAGTAAGTGAGCGTGGGAATCAATAAATCCTGGAATTACAGCTTTTCCCTCGGCGTCGATTTGTTGATCAGCGTCTGGTGCTTGGGACGAGTTTCCAACCCAAACAATTTTCTCGTTTTCAATAACAGCTGCGGCTGATTTGATTTCACCGAGAATGCCGGTTCCCGCACTTTGGTCGTTAGTAACCAAAGAACCAATGTTTGTTATTGCAAGAGACAATTACTTACACGCCTTTATTCTGTGTCGAGCATCGGCACGTGAACGTGCTTTGCTCTTGCCACGCCTTGCGCTTCGGGGTAACCAGCATCTGCGTGTCTGATAACACCCATTCCTGGGTCGTTAGTCAAGACTCGATTTAGTTTCTCAGCTGCAAGATCTGTTCCATCGGCAACGGAAACTTGTCCAGCGTGAATTGATCTTCCGATTCCAACACCACCACCGTGGTGGATAGAAACCCATGAAGCACCGGATGCGATGTTAATCATGGCGTTTAGTAGTGGCCAGTCAGCAATTGCATCAGAGCCATCTAGCATGGCTTCTGACTCTCGGTAAGGACTTGCTACCGAGCCGCAGTCCAAATGGTCACGACCGATAACAATCGGGGCCGACACTTCACCCTTTTTGACTAGGTCGTTAAACACAGCTCCGGCTTTATCTCTTTCGCCATAACCAAGCCAACAGATTCTGGCAGGAAGGCCTTGGAACTGAACTCGATCTTGAGCCATCTTGATCCAGCGATGCAGATGCTCGTTTTCTGGGAAGAGTTCCAGGATTGCTTGGTCGGTGCGGTAGATGTCTTTCTTATCTCCAGAGAGCGCTACCCAACGAAATGGTCCTTTACCTTCACAAAACAGTGGTCTGATGTATGCGGGGATAAATCCAGGAAACTTAAAGGCGTTTGAGTAACCGCCTTTTCTGGCTTCGTCACGAATGGAGTTTCCGTAGTCAAATACTTCTGCTCCCTTAGCCATAAAGCCCACCATGGCCTCAACGTGCTTAGCCATAGAAGCCTCGGCGCGCTGAGTGAATTCTTCAGGCTTTGCCTCTGCGTAGGCGCGGGACTCTTCAACACTGATTCCTTCAGGAATGTAATAGAGCGGATCGTGAGCCGAGGTTTGGTCGGTGACGATATCAATTGGAACATCGCGCTTTAGAAGCTCGGCAAAGATTGTTGCGGCATTACCTGCAAGACCAACCGAAATGGCTTTCTTTTCGGATTTATATCTAACAACACGTTCGATGGCGTCATCCAAGTTGTCAGCTAGTTCGTCTAGGTAGCGATCTTGAATTCTTCTTCTAAGACGTGACTCGTCAACATCAACAATTAGACAAGTTCCTTCATTCATAGTGACAGCAAGAGGCTGTGCTCCACCCATTCCGCCACAACCACCAGTCAAAGTAAGTGTTCCAGCAAGTGTGCCACCAAATCTTTTTGCAGCAACCGCTGCAAAAGTTTCATAGGTACCTTGCAAAATTCCTTGGGTTCCGATATAGATCCATGAGCCTGCAGTCATCTGCCCATACATCGTGAGGCCTAGATGCTCAAGGCGTCTGAACTCTGGCCAGTTAGCCCAGTCACCAACCAGGTTGGAGTTTGCAAGCAAGACTCTTGGTGCCCACTCGTGAGTTCTGAAAACACCAACTGGTTTTCCAGACTGGACCAGCATGGTCTCGTCGTTTTCTAAGTTGGTGAGAGTTTTAACAATCGAATCAAAGCTGGCCCAGTTTCTTGCTGCCTTACCGCTACCGCCATAAACAATTAGTTCTTCTGGGTACTCAGCAACTGCTGGATCTAGGTTGTTGTGAAGCATTCGAATTGCTGCTTCTTGACCCCAACCCTTCGCGGTCATGGTTGAACCGGTCGCTGCGTGAAGCGCTCCACGGGTCGTTTGGGCCATTTGGTTCCTCCAGTAACTTCGATGTTCTCTTGGGTCAGTTAACAGGGTAATCTCAAATCAATTCGAGTTTTGCAGGCATCTGATTGGGGCATAAATGAGCGAGGATCCGCTGTGGCCAAGGGCCGCTAGCTGGCTCACACCCGCTGGCTCCGATAAGGCAGAGCTTGGGCTATTTGGTGTCTTGGCTTCTGAAACCTCCATCTCTGCAACCGGAGCCAACACAACACCCGCCGAGATCAGAGTTGCGCTAGCAAGGTACTCAACTTTTAGTCACAGCCAAGGACACGACCTTAGAAAACTAAAGTTTCTAGACTTTGGAGATTCAGAAACACCTGACTCCAAAGATGGCGAAGAAAGAACTAAAGCTCTCGCTCACAAAGTCTCAAATCAAACCGAGCTTTCCATTGCACTTGGTGGCGATAACTCGATTACATACGCGGTTATGCAAGGCGTATTTGGTGAAGAACTTTCTAGCGCGGGTTTGATAACTCTAGATGCCCATCACGATCTTCGCGATGGAGTCTCAAACGGTTCACCGGTAAGAAGATTGATTGAAGCGGGATTGCCTGGATCAAGTGTGGTCCAAATCGGAATAAATGATTTTTCAAATTCACCAGAGTATGCCAAGCGTGCGAAAGATTATGGAATTCATGTAATTCCGCGATCTGCTCTTAGAAACCGATCGATTGAAAGTGTATTCAAAGAGGCACTCGAGATTCTCAAAGACAAGAAGTTGCACGTCGATATCGACATGGATGTCTGCGATCGCTCATTTGTTCCCGCTTGCCCAGCTTCGGCACCTGGAGGAATTTCTGCAGATGAACTAAGACAATTTGCATTCGAAATCGGTAAGGCTAAGCAAGTGAAATCTGTCGACATTACGGAGATTGATGCAATGGCTGATAGCGCTGATGGTCGAACTGTTCGCCTTGGTGCTCTGGCGGTTTTGGAAATAGCTAGCGGCTACCAGAATCGCTAACGGTTGTTTACCCTAGATATCTGAATTGAAGAAAACTACCTTTTCTTCTGTGAAGTGAAGCGGTGCGTCTGGGCCGAGTTCACGCCCCATACCTGACTGCTTCATGCCACCGAATGGTGTGGTGTACCTAAGAGATGAATGAGAGTTCACTGATAGGTTGCCGCTTTGAACTTCCCTCGAAACCCGAATTCCCCGACCTAAATCGCGTGTCCAAATCGAACCCGATAGGCCGTACTCTGTTCCATTTGCCAACTCAATGGCTTCTTGTTCCGTTTCGAAAGGGTACACCGTAACCACTGGTCCAAAAATCTCTTCCGCCATGCATTTATCCGTTGGGCTCTTAGCGAGCACGACTGTTGGAGCAAACCAAAAACCTTTGCCGGTGGGGGCGCTTCCTCGAAACGCAACATCAGCACCGTCTAGAAAACTGCTCACATTTTCGCGGTGTTGTTTACTCACCAACGGACCAACTTCAGTCCCGCTTAGGGAAGGGTCACCGACCTTGACCGCTTTGACTACTAGTTCTAAAGACTCCATGAACTTTTCGAATACAGATTTTTGTACCAAAATTCTTGAACGTGCGCAGCAGTCCTGACCGGCGTTTTCAAAGACCGCGTAGGGGGCACTTCTTGCTGCCTTCTCAATATCGGCATCTTCAAAAACAATGTTGGCGCTTTTGCCACCAAGTTCTAGAGTTACGCGCTTGATTTGATCGGCGGCACCGCGCATGATGTGTTTTCCAACTACCGTTGATCCGGTAAAGACTATTTTTCCTACCTTCTGATTAGTTACCAGGCGCTCTCCAACAACAGTTCCTTTTCCGTTCAGCACCTGAAACAAGTTCTCGGGTAGTCCGGCTTCTAGCGCTAGCTCTCCCAACCTCATTGATGTCAGTGGAGTCCATTCCGCTGGTTTTAGTACCACAGCATTTCCAGCAGCTAATGCTGGGGCCATCCCCCAGCCTGCGATAGGCATCGGATAGTTCCATGGAGTAATCATTCCGACGACACCTATTGGTTCATGGAATGTAACCGCGATCCCACCTGCTACCGGAATCTGTTTACCTATGAGCCGCTCCGGGGCTCCGGCGTAGTATTGCAAAACATCTCGAACATTCTTGGCCTCGTACCGTGCTTGGTCGATGGGGTGTCCGGAATTTCTAACCTCTAGCTGGGCTAAGTTTTCGATGTCGGAATCAACTGCTGAGGCAAAACGCCTAAGCAACATGGCTCGATCGCTAGGCGTTAGTGCTGCCCACTTCTCCTGGGCCTTGACGGCTCTATCGATCGCTTCATCGGTTTGCCTTGCGTCGAGGTGCTCGATGGTTTCCATCGACTCTTCGGTGGATGGGTTGATTAGTGTGTAGCTCAATTTAAACTCTCAGACTGTAAGGGGGGATAAAGAACTTCAAATGTTTCGAATGGCGATTTGAATCCGAGTTAGACAAAAGTTGTCCAATAAATTTAGTTTTGAGATTTGCCAATAAGGAGCTTTGCGCGATGAACGGCTCTGACGAGTTCTTGCTGCCTAATGCCCAGTTTCTGCGAAACATCTGAGTAGGTTCTGTGTTCGATAAGAATACCGGTTGCAGAATCTACTAAGTCCTCAGGAAGATTCTGAATGTGCTCATAGAGTTTTTCAAGGCTAATTGAAGCAATTAGTTCCTCGTCAGCTTGCTGTTCAAATGTGACATCAAGGTCAAACTCATTATCCACAACTATCCTTCCTGTAATTAGCTGGAGGCCAAACTTAGTTGGCCCCCAGCTAATTATTTTCAGATTATTCTTACGCGAAGTCCTTAATCAGTGAAGCATTCTTGGACTTCTTGGTGGATGACACCACGAAGCCAATAGCGAATGCAATGAATGGGGATAGCACTAGGAACCAGCCAAGTCCGCTCAACGCCCAACCAGACTCTGGTAGAGATGGGTCTACTCCATCTGCAGCAGTTCCGGCTAGCAAGTTGAATCTGGCCATCAGCATGTAAAGACCTGCGATAAGAAGAACGATGGATAGTCCAGGAGCAACCTTGGAGTTCCATAGGTTACCACTGCCGTCCTTCTGGAAGAAGGCGATCACTGCAATTGAAACCAAAATCTCAACGGCCACCACAGCGATAACTGCAACACCACTCATCCAGCTAAACAGGTTTAGGAATGGATCCAACCCAGCTGCGGCAAATGCAATGATTACCACGGCTGCAATTGCAGAAGTCAAGATTGCTCCATTTTGTGGCGCGCCAGCAGCGTTGGTCTTACCCAACGACGAAGGCATAACGCCACCGCGACCCATAGCAAAGAAGTACCTTGCTGCCGCATTCTGGAAAGCCAATAGTCCGGCGAACAAGCTGGTGACAACAAGCAGCGCCATGACCACAACAATTTCAGGTGATACGTACTCGGCTGCCAAACTAAACAAAACAGCAGAAGGATCAGCTAGCCCGCTTGAGCGCTCGACAACCTGGTCAATTATTGCGCCAGCGCCCATACCGGTAACCATTGCGAAGGAAACCACAGCGAACAAACCGCTGATGATTCCAATTGCCCAGTAGGTAGCTCTTGGGACATCGCGCTTAGGGTTTTTGGATTCTTCGCCATAGATGGCTGTTGCTTCGAATCCGATGAAGGATGCAAATGCAAATGCCAATGCAATTCCAGCTGTTCCAGCAAAGCCACCAGCAAAAACCAGGCCTAAGTCAAACGAGGCAGCTACGTTTACGCCCTCAGGTCCACCGTTTATCAAAATTGCAACGGCAGTCACAATTAGCGATAAAAGTTCAACAGCAAGCAGAACACCGAGAATTTTTGCTCCGATGTCAACGCTCAGAAGTGAAAGGCCAGTGACCAGTAGCCAGGCAAGTAGAGCCCAGACCCACCAGGCTAGATCCACACCGAACTGCGTCATGGTCAAGCCCATGGTCAATCCGAAGAATCCATAGATTGCCAGCTGGATGGTTACATATCCAACAATCGATGCATAGGCAGAACCAACTCCGGCGTTTACGCCAAGACCCTTTCCTACGTAGGCAAAGAATGCTCCAGCGTTAGTTACCTTGTGGCTCATAGCTGCATAACCGACTGAGAAAATCAGAAGTGTTATTCCAACTGCCAGATAGGCACCTGGGGTGGCTGCTCCATTTCCTAGGAGCATGGCTACCGGAAC
>Ga0208592_1000521_pt1 | contig 10607 bp, 3 predicted proteins | sample LakMenE18May10ns_FD_150712 | JGI IMG/M metagenome (GOLD analysis project Ga0208592, IMG submission 150712) | Freshwater microbial communities from Lake Mendota, WI - 18MAY2010 deep hole epilimnion ns (SPAdes) | ecosystem: Environmental > Aquatic > Freshwater > Lentic | place: Lake Mendota...
GTGCCTGAAAAGTGAATCGCATCTGGTTGAGCTTCTCGTGCAATTTTTGCAATGTTACCCGCGTTGACACCACCACCTGCCATGATTTCAATGCGCCCATTCGCATGCTGCCTCATTTCACTTAAAATAGGCATGCCGATGTCCACATGACTGGCAAATCCAGATGTTAGAATGCGATTGAATCCAAGTTTTATTAATTGATCCATGGAGCGTTTCCAATCGATGCTTTCATCAAATGCCCGGTGGAAAGTCCAAATAAAATCCGGAAACTTCTCCTTCAATGCCGCTAACGCATCAATGTCTAAGTCGAAATTTGATTTTAAAATCCCAACGACAACGCCTTGTACTCCTGCCTGCTGACAAAAGGCTAAATCACGTTCAATAACAGCAAGTTCTTCCGCACTATAACAGAATCCTCCTGCTCTCGGACGAATCAAAACATGGGTATTGAGTTTGTGCTCCAACGCAAAGGCAATCATACCCGCGGAGGGAGTAAGTCCACCCTGCTCTAAATTCTGACACAATTCAATGCGGTCAAAATCAAGTGATTTCGCCAATAATATGGCATCTATGGATGCCGTGCACAATTCTAATTTCATGGTTCAAATAAAGCTACACAAAATTGCTAAAAAATTCCATATAAAAACGCCGTTGCTTTTCCGTATATTTGCGTACGATTACAATCAACAATGGCAAAAGAAAAAGCACCCAACACGCAGGATAAAATGGATTTTGAAGCATTCAAAAAACAAATTCTTGCCGACTATCAATTGGCTTGTGAATCCCGCGAAGCTTCTCTTCTAGGAAGAAAGGAAGTACTAACAGGTAAGGCTAAATTTGGAATTTTCGGAGATGGAAAAGAGCTCGCGCAAATTGCGCTAGCCAAACAATTTCAGAACGGTGATTTCCGTTCCGGATATTACCGCGATCAAACCATTATGATGGCCATTGGTGAATTGACCATTGAACAATACTTTGCTGGACTTTATGCGCATACGGATGTGGACATTGAACCACAATCTGCAGGCCGACAAATGGGTGGACATTATTCCACGCGTAATTTGGATGCCGACGGAGAATGGAAAAATTTGATGTTGCAAAAAAACAGCTCAGCAGATATTTCACCCACTGGTGGACAAATGCCACGGTTGGTTGGATTGGCGCAAGCATCGAAAGTATACCGTCAACAAGAAGCATTAAAATCGAATCCTGCTTTTCAGAAATTCACCAATGGTGGAAATGAAGTTGCATTTGGAACAATTGGAGATGCCTCAACGAGTGAAGGTCCATTCTGGGAATCAATTAATGCAGCAGGTGTATTACAAGTTCCGATGGTGATGTCTGTTTGGGACGATGGCTACGGGATTTCGGTTCCAAGAGAATTACAAACGACCAAAGGCAGCATTTCAGATGCGTTATCAGGAATGCAACGTACTACGGACAAACCTGGATATGAGATTTTTATCACCAAAGGATGGGACTACGCACATTTGTGTGAAACCTATGAAAAAGCTGTAAAACTAGCAAGAGAGGAACACATTCCCGTTTTAGTACACGTGAAAGAAGTGAATCAACCGCAAGGACATTCTACTTCGGGATCTCATGAGCGTTACAAATCACCAGAGCGATTAGAATGGGAAACGACTTTTGATTGCATCCATAAATTTAAAGAATGGATTCTTTCATTCGAAGCCAAAGGAATGGCCATTGCATCGGAGGAAGAATTAAACACGATACAAGCAGCAGCGAAGGAACTCGTTCGCAGTTCTAAAAATACAGCTTGGTCGCGCTTTACAGATAGCATGAAACAAGATCAAGCGGATTTGGTTTCTGTGTTAAAAGCAGTGGCAGCAGAAAGTACGCAGTCCGTATTTATTCAGAAGGACATTGAAACACTTGAGAAAGAAAAAGAACCGATTCGTCGTGATTTATTGACTTTAGCACGAAAAGTATTGCGTCAAATCCGAGAAGAAAATATCTCCTCGAAAAAAACCTTAGGAAATTGGATTCAAAGCATGATTTCCGGGAATTTCGATCGTTACAGTTCGCATTTACATTCGCAATCTGCCCATTCAGCGATGAATGTTCCAGCAGTGGCACCAAAATATGCAGATGATGTTCAAATGGAAGACGGTCGCATCATTTTACGTGAAAATTACCGTACGATTTTGGAGAATCGTCCTGAAGTATTGGTTTTCGGAGAAGATGCCGGTAAAATTGGCGGCGTGAACCAATCATTAGAAGGATTGCAGGAGCAATTTGGCGAAATACGTGTATCGGATACGGGAATTCGTGAATGTACGATCATCGGACAAGGAATTGGAATGGCGATGCGTGGACTACGTCCCATTGCAGAAATTCAGTACTTGGATTACTTACTGTATGCCATTCAAATCATGTCCGACGATTTAGCCACGGTACAATACCGAACGAAAGGTGGACAAAAAGCACCGTTGATTGTTTCCACACGTGGACACCGTCTCGAAGGAATTTGGCACAGTGGATCTCCGATGGGGATGATTGTCAATTCCATACGTGGCATTCACGTCTGTGTTCCAAGAAACATGACGAAAGCCGCTGGATTTTACAACACGTTATTGCAAGCTGATGAGCCCGCATTGGTCATTGAACCATTGAACGGTTACCGCACGAAAGAGCGCATGCCGATTAATTTCGGTTCGTTTACAGAAGCATTAGGAATGCCCGAAATCGTGAAGGAAGGAAAAGACATCACCCTTGTTTCTTACGGCTCTACCTTCAACCTTTGCGAGGTAGCAGTTCAACAATTGGAAAACATGGGGATTTCAGTCGAACTAATCGACGTACAAACTTTGTTACCTTTCGACATCGAACACATGATCAGTGATTCACTTGCGAAAACGAATCGTTTACTCATCGTAGATGAAGACGTGAGCAGTGGAGCAACCGGTTTTATGTTAGATAAAATCTTAGTGGAGCAAAAAGGATATTATCACCTTGATTCTGCTCCGGAAACCTTGAGTTCAAAAGACCATCGTCCGGCTTATGGTTCCGATGGAGATTATTTCTCCAAACCGAGCATTGATGACATCATCGAGAAAGTATATGCAATGATGCATGAGGCGGATCCATCAAGCTATCCAAGTTTATACGCATAAAAAAAGGGAGTCAATTGACTCCCTTTTCTTTTAAGCAATAACCTCTTACTTCATCACGTATTCAAACGGCATGCGCATCTGAATTCCAGACATGCGTTCAATCTTTTTAATCCGGGCATAAAGTGCTTTTAACTCCGTAGGAATGGCAATGTCCATTTGAATGGTTTCATCTTCTTCTTGCTGTTGCTCAATCATATCAGCAATTTCAGAAAGCGTATTTTTCTTCACGATTGGGTAATAAACAACCTTAGGATTGTTCATTTTTCTTGAAGCATACGCTATGGCTTTTGACAAGCCTCCTAATTCATCAACAAGACCAATACGCAAAGCATCTTCCCCACTCCATACACGACCACGTGCAAGAATGCCCACTTGATCCATTTTCATTTTGCGGCCATTGGAAACACGCGTTAAAAATTGGGTATAGATTTTATCTACTTGCTTTTGAATCACCATCAATTCCTCAGGTGTCAGCTTTTTATTCAAGGTTGTTAAGGAATGTTGATTCGTTCGAACCTCATCGAAGGTAATACCCAATTTATTTTCCATGAATTTTCCCGTGTAGGGAATCATGCCAAATACACCGATTGAACCTGTAATCGTTGTTGGTTCTGCAAAAATGCGATCAGCAGGTGTCGCAATGTAATATCCTCCCGAGGCAGCCACATCCCCCATGGAAACGATGACTTTCTTTTTCTTTTGGGTTTGTGCTACTTCGCGCCAAATCTCTTCACTTGCTAGTGCACTTCCGCCCGGACTATTGATGCGAAAAACAACCGCAGTAATGTTTTTATCGTTTCGAACTTTCTGGAAGAGTTTACAGATTTTCTCCGATGAAATTCCATCTCCTGATGTTGCGACATCCCCTTCCGCCAAAATTACGGCAATGTTCGGATTTTGATTTTTCACCAATAATTGTCGGTCCGAAAAAGCTTTCAAAGCATATTTCTCCAAGGATTGTAGTTCCAATTCATCTTCCTGAGGAATGCCTATTTTTTTCTTCAAAAGCCCCAAGAATTCATCCCGGTAGCTTAATCCGGATATCAATTTTGCTTTATAAGCCGATTGACAATCCAAAATGCGCAAGGAATCTACGTGTTGATCCAATAAAACAGTGTCAAGACCTTTATTCAATGCGATATCATTTCGCATGGTTCTCCACATCGTTCGTAAAAATGTTTGTGTTTGAAGTCGACTTGAATCACTCATATTGGTGCGAAAGAAAGGTTCTACAGCACTTTTAAAATCATTATTCGAACCACGAACAATATCCACTTCAATGTTTAAGTTATCCAATAGGTTTTTGAAGAACATCAATTGAACACCGATTCCTGTAAATTCCATGTTTGTGGATGGAAATCCATACACTTCTTTTGCCGCAGAACTGATGTAATAAGAAGTTTGCGATACATATTCACCAGACAAATAAGCTACGGCAAACTTTCCGCTTTTTTGAAAATCTTTGATCGCATCATGCAATTCTTTCGCACTTGCAAAACCGCACTTCAAGGAGCCAAGCTCTAGAAATATTCCTTTTATTTTTGGATCCGTTTTTGCTTTTTCGATGCCGTATAACAAATCTGGAAGTCCAACGGTGCGGTTTACTTTGAAATCAGCGATGTCCAACGTTTCATCGCTTTTATCCTTTAAATCACCTGTTAACTTCAAATGAAGAACCGTGGAATTTTTAATCGCTAAAGGAGCTGGTCCAAAATCACCAAAGGAACCAATGATTCCACCTAGCACAAGGAAAAATAAAAACAAGGAAATCAATCCCGCGATCATTACCGCGACAAAACTTGGCCAAAAAAGTTTGCCAAAAGATACTTTTTGATCTGACATAGCTAGTGTTAATTAAAACGTGAACGCAAATTATTTGCGTGAACTAGATTAAGTTTAATACTGAAACGAATTTCATTGCTGTAATTATTCCAAAGACTGCCCATATTTGCACTTCGTATCAACGGGAAATACACGCTGAATGCATTTGAAATACGCATGCCAAGTCCAGCATTATAGGCTGTTTCAATGCTTGATCCATTTGAAAAAGCCCCGTAATCTGCAAAGATTCCGAATAAATTTGGTTTTATGGGCAATTGGAAATAAAGATTCATGCTTCCCAACCATTTCGAACTTATTCCAAAAGAGCTTGTTGATTTGAAATTTCCAAAGTTCTCCATGCGTTGTTGCGACCAAAAACCAGAGATGTCATTTCTTGCAAAATTATACTCTTCATAAAACAGGTCTTGAATTCCTTTGCCTCCACTCAAACTCATGCTGTAACGTTCGGATAAATAATCGATTGGTGTTATGGTAAGTTGATTGTATACATTTGTTCCAAAATAGGCTCGTAATTCAAGGTTACGTTTCATTTTATTTTTCATGTACCGCCAATTGTATTTTGCTGTCATGCTAATTCGTCCCAACTGAATGAATTCTCCATCGATGTATTCGGCTCTTGCTTTGACATTTAACTGATGATCCGGTTTGGTCCATTGTATGCCATATTGTAAAAAGGCTCCTTTTTCATTATTACCCATTTCAGCCGTTTTTAATCCGTAAAGTCCTTTTAAAAGAAGATCTTGGCTGAAATCACTCCTGTTTTTTCTATTTCCAAGGGTGGCAGACCAATACGGACTCAACGCAACAAAGCGCTCGTCCGAATAACTATTTCGCGAAAAAGTTTTAACTGATAAGCCCAAATTTGAAATTTTGAATCCTTTTTTTGGCAGCATGGAATATGAAAATTCGGCCATTCCAACTGGTTTTTTACTATAAAACCCAAACATTGGGGTGAGTACGTAACTAAACTTTTGGAAAGGAAGTCCCAAGTTGTGGAAACTTGCTCCTAACATAAATCCATCGTACACATTACCGCCAAGCATGGGCAACCAGCGTAAACTGTTGTGATCTGCTTCGTTATCACTGAATAAAAATTCAGACTCAATGGGTTCTATTTTGTGAAACAAGGTGTGCGCCCTCCACGTGTTATTGTTTCGGTTCAATTCAGGAATATCTTTGGATTCATCAATGATGACTTTATCGATGTCCTTATAAGGTGTTTTCAAGGTAGCGGAAGTTGAGCCAGGTTCCAACCAACACGTTTCGACCAATTTATCATCTGAAAATACGTTTACTTCGATTGGTCCATTTACTTGACCGACATTTTTCACTTTGACGAAGGCTCCTTGTTTCCCATATCCAAGCCCTTTGATTTTGTAATCAATGTGATTGGTTGTTTGAATCAAATCATCAAAAAGCCATGAAAGGTCTTTACCAGTTGATGTTTCGAGCACCTTACGCATGTCCTCCGGTTGTGGATGTTTGAATTTCCACGCTTCAAAGTATGCGGACATTGCGGCATTGAATTTTTCTTCTCCCAAGTAATCTTTTAAGTAGAAAAATACAAGTCCCGTTTTCTGGTACATGATTCCACCATAGTTGATGCTTGTAAACTGATCTGAATGCGTTTCAATTGGTTGATCTAAACCAAGGGAAGCAAGTGAAGAATAGGTGATGTCACCAGAATCGTGGTGATCCAAATCCTCTAAATGGAAACGTCCATTCAGAATCATATCTGAGAAACGCGTATTATCTGGATACTTCGTTTGAATGTAACGCATTTCATTCAAGGTATTCATTCCTTCATCCATCCATCCATGCACGCGCTCGTTGGAACCTAGGATTCCATAGAACCAGTTGTGTCCGACTTCGTGAACAATCACCACTTCTAATTCTTCTTTAGAGGAAGCATTACCAATTACCGTTACGTTCGGATACTCCATTCCTCCTCCTGCACTGATGGTTCCATCTACTGCGGTTACTTGTCGGTAAGGATAATCTCCGTTCCAAAGGGAATAGTAATACGTTCCATCATTAATGTACTCAATGGCATTTTCCCAAAGCGCAGCGTTTTGAGGTGTAAACAATGCCCATGTGGTTACTCTATTCTTAGTTTGTGGTAATTCCACTTCTCCTTTCAACACGCCAAAACGCTTATCCGCAAACCAGGCAAAATCATGTACGCGGCTTTGTGAAAATTGGATTGTTTTATATTCGGTGGAAGATTCGGGAAAAGCTTCTAGTTTTTCATCTCCTGCATGAGAAACCCAAGATTCCATATTCTCGCTGGTTAATTTCACCTGTTCATCCATGAAAGCCACCTCACTCTTTGTAGCTAAGTTCCCCGTAGCACCAACAATGTAATTTTTTGGCAAGGTGATGCTTACATCGTAAGTTCCGTATTCCGAATAAAACTCACCTTGGTTTAAATAAGGAATCGCATTCCAACCATTTTTATCAAAAACAGCTGGCTTAGGATACCATTGTGTAATTTGATACGATTGTCCAATATGTCCCATTCTCGAAATCGATCCAGATGGAAGTTTCACTTTGAAAGGCGTTGAAATCTTCATTCGTTCGCCAGATTGCAAGGGTTTATTCAAATAAATCACACAAATATCTGGGTTCTCCGCATCGTATTCCCACCTTAACTTCATTCCTTCAGATTGAAAATCCAAGGAATCAATGAATCCCTTGTCTTCCTCTTTAGCAAAAGTCAATTTGCCATCACCTTGTCGGTATAGTTGTTTTCCCAACGCGGTATTTCCATCTCTGTAAGCATTTGGCCATAAATGCATGTAAATTTGACCCATTGCCTCCGGAGAATGATTCACGTATTCAAAGGTTTCAAAACCACTCAATTCATGCTTTTGGTCATTAAGCTTGACTTGTATCGAATAATTCACCTCTTGTTGCCAATAATCTTGAGCAAAAATAGCGGGTGAAACACACAAAAGAGCAATGGATAATATTGATTTTAACATAGGTAAACGCTTCAGTTAGTTCTGTAAAGTTAGACGTAAAAATGGAAACACAAGTTACAAAAAAAAGGCCTTTCGGCCTTTTTAATTTCATTTTTGCAAATGACTTATTGAATCACCAAACGAAGCGTCTTGCTTAGTTGGTTTATTTGTACATGCACTAAATACGTACCAGGTTTCAATTGCGTTTGATTTAATGGAATGCTTGAACCACTCATGTTGGATTGGAACAAAGCTTTTCCACTCATGTCCGTGATCTGAACAAGCACATCGGTCATTTCTGAATCGAAGTTTAACGAAAAAGAACCATTGGATGGATTCGGAACAATATCCACATTTATCAATGATGCGTCGATGTAACCGTCAGCTAAGCCAAGGTATCCATCTACACCATCGCAATTTTCATCCAAGTCATTATCTAAAATTTCTGTTGCTCCAGGATAGACATTTGGATTCATGTCATCACAATCTCCATTTACTAAAACGTAACCTGGAAGTGGAATTGCTTGACAAGAAACCAATCCAATTCCTGCTCCATATTGATCATTGTCTGAATCTAAATAATACGTATTGAAGATTAATCCTTCGTCATTCGTTCCGTTACAGTTATTATCGAAACCATCACAAATTTCCGTTGCACCTGGATAAATGGCATTGTTGTTATCGTTGCAATCCCCACCGACAGCGACCATATTTGGTGGAGGCAAACAGAAATCAGCTGCTGTTGCATCGTCTCCGAATCCATCTTGATCCACATCTGAATAATACGTTGTCGGAGTAGTAATTGAAGCATTTGTATCGTCACAATCATCTGAATTCAAGACGTATCCAGCTGGAGGTGTACATCCCGTGAACGTACTCATTAGATCTCCTAGTAAATCTCCATCCATGTCCATGTACCAAACGGTAGTTGGATTGATCGCTGCATTGGCGTCGTTGCAATCAGTGTTGTTTGCAACAAAACCAACAGGCACTGAACAAGAAAGTGAATCATTCGTCAAGTCACCAAAACCATCGTTATCGGTGTCAGCATAAAACATTGTTGGTGTGATTGAAATCGTATTACCCCAGAGAGAAACGTTGTCCATGCGCAAGGTAGAACCAGCAGTTGCTTGGTTGATAACATAAAATCGGAATGTAACAGCACTTAAGTTAGCAAAAGTAGCAGGAAGACTAATGGTATCGGCTAACATGACATTACCATTCCAAGAAGATGCAATGGTGTCGATGTTTGTTGCATAATTGTCTAAACTTGAACGCACGAAAATAGTTGGTGTTCCACCCGTTGAACTCGTTCGGTGGTTTAACGCTATTTTAGACAAATTCAAATTGGTGCAGTTTGCCCCAGTAATGGAAAACTCGTTGTATTGATTCAAGTTTATAAAGGCTGTTTCATTCCAATCACTGCGGTTAAAAATACCTCCTCCTGATGCACATGTATTGCCTTGTGCTGTAAAGTTAGAAAAGGTCCAATTTGAACTTGTATTTGTCGCAGCGACGTCTTGTGTTGCACAATCTAATGTGCCAGCAAATTGGTAAATACCTAATTGTAAAGGTGCATCAAAACCATTACAATCTTCGTCTATGCCGTTACCAGCAATGTCAATGGCTCCCGGATAAATGGCATTGTTGTTATCATTACAGTCAGAACTGTTCGTTACATAACCAGTAATGGCCGCACAACCTGTTTGAGAAACAGCTGCGTTTCCATAACCGTCATTGTCTAAATCTTGATAATACGTTAAGGAACCAACAATGGTTAAATTCAAGGTAATTGTGCTATCACAACCTGCTATATTTTGAGTAAGTTGCGTGTAAGCACCAGTAGCACTATACGTTTGATTGTTTAAGGTATATGGACCGCAGTTGGTAATGTTCAAGGTTGAACTATTGGCATTGTTGATGGTCAAATTCAAGTTAATGATTGAATCACATCCCACTGCATTCGCATTGGCAAGTGTCTGCACATAAGTACCAGAAGTAGTATAAGTCTGATTATTGAGCGAATAGGTATTACACGCCGTTGCTGTCATCGTGTTGTAGGTAGCGCAACTACTTGCAGCCGCTGGTGTTACAGAAGCCCATGTTTCACCTGCACGAATTTCGTCTATTTCAAGGTTACCTGTCCCCGCTGCTTGACGCAAAATAACCGATTGAACGCCATTTGCAGGCCATGGACTCGTTCCAGCAGAATTTGTAACCAAGGCCGCAGGTTCTGCTGCTCCTGGAATTGGATTGACCCACAAGGATGAATTGATAACACCTCCAACTGCTGTTGAATTCGTTTTAGCAACAATAAAAAGCGTTGTGCCAGTAGGGTATTCGGTAGAAACATAGCTTGGTGTAATAACACCACCTGATGTATTTAATATCCCCACTTGAAACGTTCCTGGAGTCGTTCCTAATTTCACATAAATTCTTGGGAAGTAAATACTTACGACCGCCCCTGAAGTACCACCAAAACCCGTAAAATAAGCACCAGCGGTTGTTAAACCAGTGGTATTCTGCACATTCAATAAAAAGGACATATAAGCAGATGTTCCTGTTGGAACAAACACTTTGTTAATGTCCTCCGTTCCTGTAGAAGTCAAATTAATTCGATTTCCTGCAGAAGCTTGTAATCCAGAATAAGACAAACTATTTCCGG
>Ga0208592_1000522_pt1 | contig 10604 bp, 10 predicted proteins | sample LakMenE18May10ns_FD_150712 | JGI IMG/M metagenome (GOLD analysis project Ga0208592, IMG submission 150712) | Freshwater microbial communities from Lake Mendota, WI - 18MAY2010 deep hole epilimnion ns (SPAdes) | ecosystem: Environmental > Aquatic > Freshwater > Lentic | place: Lake Mendota...
GCTTAGAAGATCCAAATACTTCAGGTATTGCTACCGATGGTGATGGCAAGGTTGTTAACTCTGGATCTATCACTGGCTTAGCCAAAGATGAGGCAATAAGTAGAATTATTTCTGAGCTGGCAGATAAAAAGCTTGGAAAAGCAACCAAGAATTACCGCCTTCGTGATTGGTTGATTTCACGCCAGCGTTTTTGGGGAACGCCAATTCCAATTATTCATTGCGATAGTTGTGGTTTAGTTCCAGTTCCACAATCTCAATTACCAGTTGAGTTACCAGATGCTAAAGGTTTGGATTTAAAGCCAAAGGGAACATCTCCTTTGGGAGCAGCCTCAGATTGGGTAAATGTTGCATGCCCTAAGTGCAACGCCCCTGCCAAACGAGATGCTGACACCATGGATACCTTTGTTGACTCCTCTTGGTACTTCCTGCGTTACACATCAGTTAATAATCATGATGTGGCCTTTGATAAAAAATCAGTTGAGACTTGGCTACCAGTAGATCAGTATGTTGGTGGTGTAACCCATGCAATCTTGCACCTTTTATACTCCCGCTTTTTTACCAAGGTATTGCATGATCTTGGCCTTTTAAACTTCACCGAACCATTTACCCGTCTTTTAAATCAAGGAATGGTTTTAATGGATGGCTCAGCAATGAGTAAGAGTCGAGGAAATCTTGTTAAGTTATCTGATGAGTTAGATAAGCATGGCGTGGATGCGATCAGGGTATCGATGGTATTTGCCGCACCTCCTGAGGATGATATTGATTGGGCAGATGTATCACCTGCTGGTTCATTAAAGTTTTTAAATCGTGCTTGGCGAATTAGCCAGGATGTAAGTAGCAAAGCCGGGGTTGATTTTAAGAGTGGAAATATTGAACTAAGGAAGGTAACTCATAAATCACTGTCTGATATTGAGTTAGCGGTTGAATCCTTTAGATTTAACGTAGCAATTGCCAGAGTTATGGAGTTGGTAAATGCCACGAGAAAAGCAATTGATTCTGGGTGTGGTCCAACAGACCCTGCAGTTCGTGAAGCAGCGGAGGCTATTGCCATCTGCCTTTCACTAGTTGCCCCTTACACCGCTGAAGATATGTGGGAAAAGCTTGGACACAAACCTGCGATTGCAAATGCGGGATGGCCAGTAATTGATAAGTCATTACTAGGTGTTGATAATGTGATTGCAATATTGCAAGTAAATGGAAAGATCAAAGCTCGTATTGAGGTCTCACCTAATATCTCAAAAGAGGAGCTAGAAAAATTAGGCAGAGAAAATGCTGAGATTAAGAGTGCGCTAGCTGGATTACAGGTAAGTAAGGTAATTACCGTAGCGCCTAAATTAGTAAATTTTGTAGTTTAAATTACACCTTTCTATCTACTAATAACCTTTTGGTATGGATAACCTTTACCTATGCAAAAATTAGTTTTAACCCTCCTGCTGGTACTTGTCATGCCAAATGCATATGCAGCAGATACTGGTGGATCAGCACCAGCACCAGCACCAGCACCAGCACCAGCTGCAACCCCTACGCCAACTGCTAAGTATGAGGTAGTAACTCCGGCTGCAACTCCGATGCCATCTGCACCGACAAAGAATTTAACCACCGATTTAACCGCGATACGAAGTTTAATTGCTAGCAAAAATTTCTCATCAGCTCTTGCATCATTAAAGATTGCCGATAGAAATTACCCAAATAATGCTGATATCAATAACCTGCTGGGTTATAGCGCTAGAAATTTAAAGCAAAATAAGGCTGCCGCCACCTACTACACAAAAGCGTTGCGGATAAATCCAAATCACCTAGGCGCTCTTGAATACCAGGGTGAGTTGTTTATGGTGACAAAGAAGATAAGTGCAGCAAAAAGTAATTTAGCTAAATTAAAGCGTTTATGCGGGGTTAACTGCGAAGAGTATTTAGATCTTAAAAAGGCAATAGGTAATAAGTAACCTTGCTGTCTCTGCTTAGAGCAAGCCACATAGGGCCAACGGCTGCAGTAACTTTTATTTCATTTTTGCTGGCTACCTCATTATGGTGGGAAGGACCGGCATTTGTTATTGCCTTTGGCATCTTCCTAGGCCAACTTCTTGTTGGCTGGAGTAATGATTTAAATGATTATCCAGATGATTTAAAACATAACCGGACCGTAAAACCTTTAGTAAGTGGTGAGATAACAAGTAAACAGTTACTACGTGCCATCAAAATCTGCGCACCCTTCACACTTATCTTTAATCTATTTGGCCCACTTGGTATTAAAGGTGGCTTAATTTATTTATTTGGCGTAGGGATGGGCGTTGCTTACAACTTCTACTTTAAATCCACACTCTTTTCACCCCTGCCATACGCACTTGCCTTTGCAGCTTTAGTTTCATCGATAGTGATCTCAACTGATCGAACCCCACCAATTTGGTTAATCACCTGCGGGGCACTTCTAGGAGTGGCAGCACACTTTGCAAATGTGCTTAAGGATATAGATCAAGATCTTGAATCTAAGATCAAGGGATTGCCGCAGAGATTGGGCAAAAAAGTAAGCCGAATAATCTGTGCCAGCTTATTAATTGGCACAACATTGATCCTGCACTCACTTGTTGGCAATACGCCATTATTAGTAATCGGGCTAATAGCAGCAGCTATTACTAGCATCGCACCAAACTCAGTAATCTTTAAGTCTTTGATTATTACCGTAATTATTGATCTAATCTTGTTGTTAAATGCAGTTGATTCTGAACTTGGTAGCTTAGTTATTTAAATACTTGCCTTATTAAGGTATTACTAAGAGTATTGCCGTATGAGACGGATAGTAGTAATCACACTTCTACTCACACTCCTTTCACCCTCCAACACCCAAGCTGCTCCAATAGATGCACTTGCTGCACTAAATAATTTAGAGGTAAAGGGAAGAGCGGCTAAGACTGGGTATGCCAGATCCCAATTTCCACACTGGTCAGATCCAGATCGAAATGGTTGTGATGCTAGAAATGACACCTTAAAACGAGATCTTACAAATATTACTTACAAGGTAGGAACTAGAGATTGCAAGGTGATTGCTGGGCAACTACTAGATCCATTTAGTGGCAAGGTAATTACCTTCTCTACCACCAAGGTAGTAATTGATATTGATCATGTGGTGGCGCTATCTAATGCTTGGCAAACCGGGGCTGCCTACTTTGATAAAAACAAGCGCAGCCAAATTGCCAATGATCCACTTAATTTATTGGCGGTTGACTCAAAATTAAATCGCCAAAAAGGTGATGGGGATGCTGCCACCTGGCTACCACCTTCTAAAGCATTTCGCTGTGAGTATGTTGCTAGGCAGGTTGCAGTCAAAGCAAAGTATGGCTTATGGGTGACACAGCCGGAGAAGGTGGCAATAGATAAAATTTTATCAACCTGTGTTGGCCAAAAACTGCCGGCTTAATCTTTATCGGTAGAGTAAGAGCATGTGTGGAAGGTATGCGTTAAATATCTCAGGAGATGATTTAGCACTTGAGTTTGCAGCTGGAAATGCTAATGCAGCGTTCACTCCAAGTAATTGGAATATCTCACCCACCACACCAATTCCATTTATCTCATCCGATGATTTAGCAGGAGATAGCCGAACAATTCAGATAGGAAGGTGGGGATTAATTCCATCCTGGGCAAAGGATGCCAGCAGACAAGCAAATGCAATTAATGCCAGAGTGGAATCAATTGCCGAAAAGCCAACCTTTAAGAGCGCCTTTAAATCAAGAAGATGTTTAATACCGGCAACTGGATATTATGAGTGGGCAACTGAGCTTGGCCAATACAAACCAAAGCAGCCTTTTTATATCTCAAATAAAGATAAGAGCTCAATTGCCATCGCTGGTATTTATGAAGAGTGGATTAATCCCCAAACATCCTCACCAATTACCACCGCTGCCATTATTACCAGAGAGGTAGTTGGAATATTAAAACCAATTCATCACCGAATGCCGGTGATCTTGCCAAAGAGTTTATGGAGCACCTGGCTTAGTAATAAATCTTTATCACCAGATGAGATAAGTGATTACTTAAAGATGATTGATATAAAGCAGGCAGATGCGGGCTTAACCTTTTGGCCAGTATCTGATGAGGTTAATAATGCAAGAAATACTGGGCAGGCGTTGGCAGCACAAATAGAGCTACCGCCCTCTGGCACACTTTTTTAAAACCCATCACTTCTAGTTGCCAACTTGCCACTGTCAGTGGGGTTTAGTATCTTATCGAACAAATGTTCGAACGCAAATCAAGTGATGATTTAAGCCAAAACCAGTTGGCCAAGATCTGCCTGACTACTCAAAGTGGTGATCCGGTTGAGTTTATTTACCAAGGGGTGCGCTTTCATATCAGTGAGGTATTAACCACCTGGCTGCAAAGTAATCCTTGGTGGCAAAAAATTAACTCCGATCAGATTAATGAAGAGGTAAGTAGGTATTGGCAGGTAGAAGCAGCTCCCATTGGCGCACTCACCACCTTTGAGATTGAGTTTAATCAAAGTGATAACTCTTGGCAGATTAGGCCAAGCTCTAGAGGCAAATAAAAATGGTTACACCATTTACCCATCTATCTGTCTGCTCTAACTACTCCTTTAAGTATGGGGTTAACCACCCAGAGGATTTAGTAGCTAAAGCTGCCCAATTAAATATGAGCGCCTTAGCATTAACTGATATTGATAATTTAGCTGGCGCAGTTAGATTTGCCCAAAGTTGTGAGAGCTATGGGATTAACCCAATTCTTGGAATCAATATTGGCTTTATCCAAAAGCAATCTCGTATTACCTTACTTGCCAAAGCTGGCAAATTATCATCTTTATATCGGTTAGTAACCGCCATTAACACCAACACCAGTGATGGGGTATTGACTGTTGAGTTATTAGAAAGATTTAATCAATACTCATCTGATCTAATCGCACTCTTTGGCATAAACTCTGGGTTAATTACCAATCTAATTGGCAGAAAAGAAGGAGCAGCTTTAAGTATCTATCAGTTAGCAAAGGCTGGCTTTGATCAGGTAGTAATTGAGTGCACTAGCCACCTGGAGCGGGCAGGAAATTTAAGATCAACTGCAAATGCGGCAAAATCCCTAACCTTTGCTAATAAATATCAAATACCTGCAGTAATTACCAATTCAGTTAGATTTTTAGATCGTTCAGATGGACCGGTGGCAGATCTACTAGATGCTAGTCGTAAATTATCTCTAATAAGTGATGCCACTACTGAGCGAAGCAATGGTGAGGCTTACCTAAAAGATAGCCAGGATATGAGTTACCTAGCAGATCAGATATCAAGACAAGCTGGGCTTTTTGATGGGTATCAATTAATAAAAACCACCCAAGATATTGCCCAAATCTGCCAATTAAAGCCAAGAGGTGAGATTGGCCTTGGCGGTGTTCATCTGCCTGAGCCAAAGTTATTTAATGCAAGTAACCAGGTGCAGTTATTGGCACAACTTGAGCAAAAGGCGGCAGCAAATATTGATTACTACTACCCAGCTGATTTAAAGAAGGTTGCAGCTAGCAGGTTAGAGCAGGAGATAAACACAATTGGTCAATTAGGTTTTACCTCCTACTTTCTCACCGTAGCTGGCATTGTTGATTCAGCAAGATCACTTGGCATAAGAGTTGCCGCCCGGGGAAGTGCGGCGGGATCGCTAACTTGTCATCTACTTGGTATCTCTGAGGTTGATCCAATTAGTAATGGCTTACTGATGGAGCGGTTTTGCTCGTTAGAGCGAAATGAGTTACCAGATATTGATATTGATGTTGAGTCAGATCGAAGGTATGAGATCTATGACCTAATCTTTAAAAGGTATGGTGATAGCAATTGGGCAAAGGTGGGCAATCAAGGGCGGTGTGCCACAGTTTCAATGGTGGAGCGATACCGCGCTCGCCATGCAATTAGAGATGCTGGAAATGCATTAGGGGCAGATCGAACCCAGATTGATCTACTAGCAAAATCTATGCCACATATCAGCGCTAGAAATATTGGTAATGCAATTAAGCAATTACCTGAGTTAAAAAGATTAGATCTTTCCTCCCCATTAATTAAAGCCACAATTAACTTAGCAATGCGGCTAGATAAGCTGCCCCGTCATCTATCGATGCACCCATGTGCGGTAGTGATCTCCGATGATCGATTACTAGATTTTTCACCCATCTTAATTAACCAAAGTAATTACCCAATGCTCTCCTTTGATAAGGATGATGTGGAGGGACTTGGCTTTTTAAAGTTAGATGTATTGGGGGTGCGAATGCAATCTGCAATTGCCTACACCTTAAATGAGATTAAAGAGGTTGAAGATGAAAGCTTAGATATCAACAAGATTGCCTTAGATGACAAGTTAACCTTTGATCTAATTAAATCCACTAGAACTCTAGGTTTATTTCAGGTGGAAAGCCCAGGACAGCGGGAGTTAGTTGGCAAATTAGTTCCTAATCAATTTAATGATTTAGTAATTGGTATCTCACTCTTTCGGCCAGGTCCAATTAAATCTGAGATGATCACACCCTTTTTAAATGCTAGATCTGGTGTGATAGAGGCAAATCTAATTCATGATGATTTAGCACCAATTCTTTCGCAAACCAAAGGAGTAGTGGTCTTTCATGAGCAGGTAATTGAAATAATTGCCAAGTTAACCGGTTCAACCTTTGGCGCAGCCGATCAGATGCGCAGAAATTTAGGCAGCAAGGAGGGAATGGCCGAGGTTTGTGATTGGTTTTATCAGCGAGCAGCAAAGTGTGGTTACTCAAAATCAGTTGTTGATTACACCTGGCAGATCTTGCGAGATTTTGCCTCCTTTGGTTTTTGTAAAGCACATGCATCTGCCTTTGCCATGACTACCTATCAATCAGCGTATTTAAAGACCCATCACACCGCAGCTTTTTTGGCGGCAGTTTTAACTCATGAACCTGGGATGTATCCAAAGCGATTAATAATTGATGAGGCTAGGCAGTGGGGAATAAAGATCTTGCCAGTTGATATTAATAAATCAGATGCCAGTTATCGAGTTGAGAAAGTAGCAGCAGGTGAAAAAGAGAGCTACCTATACACCGCACCAGATACTAAAAGCACAGGCGAGAAATTAACTCTGCCAGATGCTTCAGGTTATGGAATTAGAGTATCTCTGGCAGATATTGCCGGTATATCTACTAGTGAGATTAAATCAATAATTGCCAACCGTCCTTATACCGATCTAGCTGATTTCACCTATCGCTCCGGGGCTTTTTGGCCAACTACCCAGGTGTTAGTTGAGATTGGCGCCTTTGATCTACTTCATGGAATTGGTAAGGAGAGTAAGTTAAATAGACGAGATCTTTATATTCATCTGCAGGAGTTAAAACAATTAAACTCTGGCAAAGCAGCTGCTGGTCAATTATCCCTTGCCTTATCTCCGGGTGAGATTGATAGCTTAGGTTTACCTGATATTACAAAAAGTGAGCAAATTAGTAGTGAGTTACAAAATCTAGGTTTAGATATTACCGAGCACCTACTTAAACAGTACGCCCCATTTTTAGATGCCCTTAAGGTTTGTAAATCAAGTGATCTAATAAGGGTGAGATCTAATCAAGAGGTATTAGTTGTTGGGGTAAAGGTGGCGCTGCAATCACCACCAATTAGAAGTGGCAAACGAGTTTTATTTCTAACCATAGATGATGGCTTTGGCTGTAGTGATCTAACCTTTTTTGAAGATACCCAACAAAGTTATGCCCATATTATTAAGGCAAATAACTTAATCTTGGCAAAGGGTGTAGTTAGAAGAACTGGGGCTAGGGGAGTATCAATTAGAGCATTTGCTGCTTGGCCACTTGAGCAGCTGTATGAAAAATGGCTGGCTACTCAGATTAGCCAAGTAGATGTAAAGCAAACAGTAAGTTAGAGCTAAAGGTTAATTTCTCCTTAAAAGTCGGTAATCTCACCTATATTTAACTACAAACACCTGAAAGTTGAGGGGTTAAATCAAATATGGAGCGATAAAATTTACCTTATCCTAGATCAAGTTGATTTTAGGGCTTTTTAAAGAATGGGGAAGTCGATGAGTGAAAAGGATTTAATTAAGCTTTGGAATAATAGTAGAGCACAAATTATTAATGCTCAGATGCAGCCAGTACTTGTTTTAATCGCTGCCTTTGTTTTATCAACTCTTGGTTACTTTGATAAGGCCACAGATAGCGCTAAGTATTTTGCATTAGCGGTAATTGCCATCACAGGTGTTTTGACCACTATTAATCAATACGCTGCAATTCGTGAGGGTGAAGTAATCTGCGAAGAGCTAGCTAAGGTAGCAAAGACTGGTCCATTAGCTAAAAAGATTGTTAGCTCAAAGAACTTTGTCTCCGCTACTGCAGCATTTATTATTGTTGCTGATATTCTAATTTTTGTAGTTGCCTACATGGCAATCTTTGGGATGTAATTGAAGGATCTATTTATTTGGCTAGCACCCCTAGGTCTAACCCTAGGGGTGTTTGTCTATTTGTATGAGCGGCCTAAAAGACCAAAGGGTAAGAGCACAGGCCGTGGTGGAGATTTCGCAGAGTAGTTTTGAGCTACCCAGAGTGAGTTAACCAGTGTTACCGCCAATTACAGTTATTTATGATGGCGCCTGCCTACTATGCACAAGATCGGTTGACTGGGTAAAAAAAGAGGTGGCAGTTGTTGCCCTTGATTTTCACACAACTGATTTAAGTAAATTTGGGTTAACTAAGCAGCAGTGCGAAAAATCAGTTTATGTACTCCAAGGAGAAAGTAAATATGCTGGAGCAGATGCGGTTTCCTACCTGCTTAAATTACGTGGCAATAAAGTTTTAGCCTATCTTTTAAAAAGCTCTGGCCCACTTGGCCGAGGTGCTTACCGTTGGGTAGCAAGCCATCGAAGATCACCCTTAGTGCGAGTACTTTCCTGGCTACTTCGCGATTAAGTAATTTTATCTGCGTGGTGAGATGGGATTGTTACTGCATAAGATCTATATTTAACCATGGCTAACAAAACCGATAATCAACGAATTGAAACTTCAATTCTGCCAACTAAGTATGTTGATTTAGTTGAGGATATCTTCCACGCCATCTTGGCATTGTCACTATTTGTAATTGGAGTAGGAGCATTTTTCTACTCAATAAAGAGATTAATTGAGACCACACCCTTCTTTCCAAATGGGATGATTCAAGGTGTTAATGACATCTTATTTATCGTAATTATCTTAGAGATTCTTAGAACTGTAATCTCACGCTTTACCGATGGTGTTTATCAATTAGATAAATTCTTAATTATTGGCGTAATTGCCGCAGTTCGTCATATTTTAACTGTTGGCGCGTCCTTGACCTTAACCGCTGAAAAATCAGATGAGGCATTTAGAAGAGCTTTATATGAATTAGGCCTAAATGCCCTAGTCGTTATCGCCTTAGTCTTTGCAATCTTTTTATCAAAGTCTGCCCACCGCAATAAAAGCTAATTTAACTTAGCGTAGTTATAACTTAAATAAGCTGCGGTAATTACCCAAAGTTGGTAGGGGATGGTTGCTAGAAATACTCCCAATGATGCTTGGTAGATAAAAAAGAGCATTGGCAGGGTCAAAATCGCTACCAAGGCAAGTGCGATAGAGGCGGCAAATAGGTTGTGTGGCCGATAAAACTGATACGCCCAGGTGAGAGCAAATACTACTGAGAGTGCAAAGATTGATAGATAAACAATCGCCCTAGTAGTTGATAATTGATTTGAAACGGTAACAGCAGCAATACCTAAAACTACAAAGTTATATGGCCAGATCAAACCAAAGATAAAATCAGGTGGCTGCCAAGGTGGTTGGTTAAGTGAGCGATACCAATTATCACCTGTGTTAACCCAAAGACCTGAGCCAATTGCATATACAAATACAGTTGCCACGCCAATTACTGAAAGTAGTGATTTCACAATGATTAGATTAGCCCCTTATCTAATCCAGCAAGTACTGCCTGGGCCCGCTTTTTAACCTCTGGCATATCCTTTAATCTTTTAACTCCAAATAATTGCTGGGCCATTCGATGATTTCCTACAAACTGCTCATGATTTCTATCTAGAAAATCCCAGTACAAGGTGGTGAAGGGACAGGCGTTATCACCAGTTCTTAGCTTTGGATCATAAACACACCCTTTGCAGTAATTACTCATCTTTGAAATATAAGCACCCCCTGCTGCATATGGCTTTGTCATCATCACACCATTATCAGCGTGGACTCCCATGCCAATTACATTTGGCACCATTACCCAATCGGTGGCATCAATAAAAACCCTGCGCATCCAAGATAAAAACTCTTGTGGGTTTGTGCCGGTAATTAGCGCTAAATTACTAAGCAACATAAGACGGGGAATATGGTGAACCCACCCTCTTGCTTGGATATCTTCTAGATTACTTTTAATGCAATTCATCTTTGTCTTATCTGCATCCTCAAAAAGCGGAAGTAATTTTCGCTTTGCATTTAGGTTATTTAACTCTTTGTAATCTTTGCCCAAATGCCAATACATCCCATTTACATACTCACGCCAGCCAATAATCTGGCGGATAAACCCTTCAGCAGAGGCGATCGGGATATCCCCTTTTTCAAATCTTTTAAGAGCTGCATCAATTACCTCAGAGGGGTG
>Ga0208592_1000523_pt1 | contig 10602 bp, 5 predicted proteins | sample LakMenE18May10ns_FD_150712 | JGI IMG/M metagenome (GOLD analysis project Ga0208592, IMG submission 150712) | Freshwater microbial communities from Lake Mendota, WI - 18MAY2010 deep hole epilimnion ns (SPAdes) | ecosystem: Environmental > Aquatic > Freshwater > Lentic | place: Lake Mendota...
ATGGCGTGGGGGATGTCACCCTTGAGACCAAAGTGAGAGTGAATCCTTACCCAAGAAACCTTTATCTTTTCAGCCTTAGATATCTCGTTGAGTAACAATAACGATGGCTTCCACAACTTCCAGGCTCTGGCATCAAACTTCTGCCCAGGTCTAACCTCAAAAGATAGCTTGGTAGCCCACACCGGAATCATCCGGTAGCGGCCAGCTATCTTTAGCTCAATTAGCTGGTTGGGGTTAGAGGGCATAGAGAGATGGTAAGTCATTAACCTTTCGGTTTGCGAGCACCACAACTCTTGGGGGACCTGTTTATGGATGTAAACGACGAACTAGGAATGAGCCTGATTTCGAAGGATCAGGCAATTTGGGGCGACTAAAAAAGTCATAATGTCGCGGGTGTGTGTCAACTGCTAAAGCATTGGGGGGTCTTTGGAGCTACTCCAGGAATTTGGTCCACCCCCCCCATTTGCCCCTGGGGTAGATTGAGAATCTAATCTATGGAACAAAGAAAAAAAGAGTAACTGCTAGGCAATACCGCACTAAAAAAGGAGCCCGATCCCTCTATTTTGATTTCTTGGCCGCAGAAAGGCAGATGGCCCTAACATCGCAACGACCACACTTTGAAACCGTCGGCTCGGCTTTGAATTCCCGATTCTTTATACCCCTAATCGCATTTTCGGCAATTTCCACCGCTTGCTCGCGTGATCCGATGTCAATGGGGACTTCTATGCGAGATGCATCGCGAAGATCATGAACATAAGCCCCCTTGACGGTAAGCCCCTCCCTTGTGCCAGCTTCTGCGTAAATTTGCAATTGCAGATCAAACTCCTGGTCCCCGACAGACGTCTTATAGTCAACTATTGCCAAGTTATTCGTGACGCCATCATGTTTATCTAGAATTACGTCTGCTCTGCCAATAATCAGCGCCCCGTCAATCTCGAGCTCAAAGGGCCTTTCTGTTTGCCAAGTCCTCAACGTGTCTTCGGAATACTTATCTAAGTATTTATCCACTAGTTTTCTGGCGGATATTTTCAAATTCTCAGCAAGCTTTTTGTTTGCAAACGGCAGAAAGAAGTCTGTGGCAAGTATTTTGTCCACCTCCCGCTTCGAGAGAGGGCGACCCTTTTGTGTACTTTGCTCCGCAATCAATCTCATCAAATGATGGACAGCTTTTCCGTAGCCCAGTTCTTCGACAATGACCGATGGAAAGCCAATCCGGTTCCTCAGCCAGTAACTCCATCCGCAATTCAAATATGCCGATAGGTCTGAAAAAGAGATCTGCAGAACCTCGTCTACATCCCCTGCGCGGTCCTTAGTCCAACCTGGTGGGTAACCAGGCGTATCGTCAAAGTCTTCGATTAATTGGGTTATAAAAGGAGAGGGTCCTCCTCGTTTAGTGTTTACTTTTTCATGAGAAGAAATTGACACCCATTCTTTAGCACGAGTCAACGCAACGTAAAACAGTCGCCGTTCGTCATTAATTGAACCCTCATAGCGATCAGCATCAAATAAGTCCCTAGGGATAATCCACGAGGGACCCTGACCAACCCTCGAGGAAGGGAACCGCTTTCCTGTAACTGCAGGGATAAATACAATAGGCCACTCAAGACCTTTGGCGGCATGCACGGTCATTAAGTCCACTGCATCAATTGTTACGTCATCCTCTCCACCGAAATCCCTGTAAGAATCTCTGGCAAACTGCGCCATTAGAATGACTAACCCCCTGAAGTACCACTCTTTCTGATCTGCTGCGCCTGTTTGACGTCCATCAGAATCCATACGGGCATGCTTTTGGATCCCCTCGTAATCTCCCACCATGCTCGCGAACTTCGCTATAGTTCCAAGACGTCCGACACGGACATTGTCATCTTGAGCCCAATTCTGGATTCCAAGCCGAGCAAATAGGTCATAAAGAATTCGAACCAAGCTGATTGTTCTGCTATCTTGGCCGACTCTAGATTTTGTCTTGATTAAATAATCTTCAATTTCGGATGAGTTGACCCCAAAAGCAAACACTGCGTAAGCGAGCAAATCTTCCAAATTTACTGACTCCGACTGAGAGTATTTTGACTCTTTCCAGTCCAAGTCAGCAAGGAAGGCAAATACTCTCGCGAGAAATATTGCGTCTGACTGCTCAAGGAGCCCCAACCTATCTCCTGGTGCGACTGGGATTTCTGCCTTCTCGAAGGCATCTAGGAGACGAGGGTAGGAAGTACCAGCTCTAACCAAGACGGCTATGTCGCCGTACCTATACCCAGACTCAACCAATTTTTGGATTGATTCTGCGATGTCATGGGCTTCATGTACCTCGAATTCGAAATCATCAGCTATGTCGACTGAAGGCCCATTGACACCTCTAGAAGGCTCCATGATTTTTGTAAGGCGACCTTCGATTGTTTTTGAAAAGGAGTTGGCAAGAGCCACGATTCCAGGTCTGCTTCGGTAATTTGTGAGCAATTGGTACTTTTCAACATTCCTATACCTGTTGGCGAAGCCTGTGATGTTTTCAACTGAGGAACCACGCCATTGGTATATGGCCTGATCGTCATCCCCAACCACAACCAAGTCAGCCAAACCAGCAGGCTTTGCTAGAAGTTGAATCAACTTTTCTTGGGCAATGTTTACGTCTTGATATTCATCTACGATGAGGTGCCGCACCCCACGAGTGATTCGGTCTCGGGTTTCTGGAACTTGGAGGGCGGAAATTGCCCGACTAATCTGCATTCCAAAAGTAAGCATCTTGTGCTGGTCCAAAAGGTCGTAAAGCCTTTGGACTGCGACTTTAAATGTATCGATTTCTTCAGGAAGTTTGTCAAGACTTAGAAGATCATTCTCGAGCACAGCAACATTAGATAAAAACGTGCGCATGCCTTCAAATAGTCTCCCACCCTCTGGACGATCTATGTCAAACGTGCGTAAGTCGAGTTCTTTGTCCCACCGGATTGTGAAGGCAGCAAGTTGGTTCTCGTCCGCCATTTCGTAAGTTTCATACCCGGGTGCATGCTGCTGAAGCATCTGCAAGCAGAAGCCGTGAATGGTGCCAACGTACATCATTCCCAATTTATCTGCGGCTTCTTGACCCGCGAATATGCGAACTCGCTCGCGAATACGTGCCTTAATCTCTTCCGCTGCTTTAACGGTGAATGTGAAGGCTACAATTTCCGCAGGATTCACACCGTCTCGTATGAGCTTTGCGACTCGCTGCGAGATAGTTTCGGTTTTTCCAGCGCCCGCGGAGGCGATTATTTGAATATGACTGGCTTTACTTTCGCTAGCAGCAAGAGCATCCCCTGATAGCTCTGGCACGGTGCTGGTACTCACGTTCCCCCTAAGACAGTCCTATTGTCTCATCTAGCCTGTTCTTCTTATAGTGTCTTCGGTATGCCTTAGTCTTTATTTCGAGGGGGGACTTCTCCCAAGAAACTTGCTTGGAGTTAACATGAATCAAGTGCCTAAGCCAGAAAGCACTGAAACTACACCAATGCTGGAAAGCAATCTAGCTTCTTTACTGAAGTTGTTCCCAGGTGTCTTCAATGACGGTGTTCTGGATGCAAAGCGCCTCGGAGAGAGTCTTGGTGTCCAGGTTGCAACCCAAAAGGAGGGTACAGAGGGCTTCGGTCTCGTTTGGTCAGGCAAAAAAGAGGCAATTTTTGCTTTGCAAGCCACCTCTTACGCAGCGTTAGAACCAAAACAGGGTGAATCAATTAATTGGGACACGGCAAGAAACATCTTCATTGAAGGTGACAACTTGGAGCTACTCAAACTATTACAGACTGCATACAACGATCGAGCCAAATTAGTTTATCTTGACCCCCCCTACAACACCGCCAATGACCTAGTTTATAAAGATGACTTCTCTGATGAGTTAGCGCATTACCTTCAGGTCACTGGTCAAGTAGATTCTGATGGAAACAAACTACTGGCGAGCATTGAATCCAGCGGAAGAAAACACAGTGGTTGGTTAACCATGATGTATCCGAGACTTTTTCTAGCGCGTAACCTTTTGCGCCAGGATGGAATTCTTGCAATCAGTATCGACACAATTGAATTCGCAAATCTCAAGAGTCTTGTAATAGACATTTTTGGAGAAGAGAACTACATTGGCGAGATCATCTGGACATACTCACATGGTGAAAACGCTGCCGACATCTCAAAGAATCACGAGTACTTGTTGATGGTCGCTAGAGATGCGCAGGAATTCCCAGGGTTCCGTTTAACGCAAAAGGAACTTTTCGAACTAGGGGCGGAAATTTCCGACGCATGTTTTAGGGCCCCGCAACCCAAGAACCCATTGTCCTTACTAGAGGTTCCTGCGGGAGTTCGAAGCCAAAAATCGGGTTCATTTACCATCCCTAAAGGTGAGGTGCATTTCGGAGTTTCATACTGTGAATTTATGAGCGATGCCCACTTTGTAGAAGGTATCTTGCAGAACCCCGTTCAAATAAGAGCTGCTTGGACCATGAAGACCCAATGCTCGGATTGGTTTAAGGGAATGGCTGACTCTAGCTCACCCAAGGTCTTGGATTCAAAAGGCCAGACCGTCCTAGAAATCTTCTTTGGAAATACTGGGCGACTTAGTTACCGGAAGGAAAGATCGGCCTCAAGCAAGGTTTCGAGTCACTGGTCTGGGACTGAATTAACTTATTCACGAGCTAGAGCCGATCTAGAAGCACTTTTTGAAAAAGGAAACCCATTTAGCTACCCAAAACCCGTAGCTCTGCTGCAAAGAATTGTGGAATTAACCACGGAGTCGGACGACCTAATTTTGGATCTTTTTGCAGGGTCCGCAACTACAGGCGAAGCGGTGCTAAGACAGAACATTTTAGATGGATCAAACCGTCAGTTCTTACTGGCCACAATTGATGAGCCTGTAGCCAGCAATTCTAAAGCAAAAGCGATGGGATTCGAAACTATTCCAGAGATAGCACGAGAGAGACTAGATCGCGTTTATAAACAATCTGGAATTACAGATGGCGAAGGCCTTAAGGTATTCAAGCTCGGTCCTTCTAACTTTGAAAGACGGCCACAGTCTCCCGACGAAGAACTTGAATTCTTTATATCCACCAAATCAGAAAACTTTAGCGAGTACTCGGCCGTTATAGAGATTCTCCTTTCGCTAGGAGTCCCATTAGGCGAGAGCATAAACATTCAAAAAGTAGACAAAACAAGGTTTTACAATGTTGGCAACAAAATGATTGTTGCCGGTTCTTTGGATTCACTTTCTTTACGTGATCTAGCTAAAGAGCAGGGTATTTCGATGTTATGCGTATTCGAGGATGACCTTCAGGGCAAAGACTCACTAAAATCTAATTTGTTCTTTGAAGCAAAAAAACTGAACATTGTGTTTAAGACTTATTAAAATGACTGTAAAGATTAAATTTGAATCAGGTCAGGATTTTCAGCTTGAGGCCATAGAGGCTGTTTGCTCTCTTTTTGAAGGCTGGACCTCAGGAGTTTCGCAGACGGATTTGGCTGAAAACTCCTTCGATGGAAGTACAACTCTGTTTAGTGAATCCATTTGCTCAAATGTATGGGGCATAACTGACGACGAGTTGCTTCATAATGCTCGTAGGGTCCAAGAAAAAACTAGATTCAATGAAGTCGGTGAGAGTGTACCCATCGTCCCAGAAGCGCAGAGACTTGACCCCAATCTGAATGAGCCGCTTCGGGATTTCAGCGTGGAGATGGAAACCGGTACTGGCAAAACTTACGTGTACCTTCGGACCGCATTAGAGCTCAATCGCAGACACGGAGTCACAAAATTCGTTGTTGTTGTGCCGACAGTTGCGATTAGAGAAGGTGCTGTCGCTTCATTATCCATGATGAAGTCGCACTTTAGCGAAATCTATGCGGGACTTCACTATGACTCCTACGTGTACGACAGCAGCAACGTAACGCGTCTAAGGCAGTTCGCAACCTCGCAGCAGATACAAATTCTCGTAATGAACATTCAGGCCTTTAACGGTGATGGTCGCATAATTAATCGCCAGGCAGACAATCTAAACGGACTACGGCCAATAGATTTCATAACTGCCGTGAACCCAATAGTCATTATGGATGAACCGCAGAAATTAGATGGACTTGGTCAAAAAGGTGCGATCGAAGGTTTAAATCCTCTTCTGAGACTCAGATACTCGGCAACACACAAAAACACCCACTGTCTTGTGTACCGCCTTGGGCCCGTTGATGCCTATGAGCGTCGACTAGTTAAGCGTATCGAGGTTCTCTCGATGACTGCGGAAGAGGACCAAAACATCGCCTATGTGGAGTTGAGGCGTGTGAATGTAGGAGACGGTGCGCCCACCGCGACCGTGGTCCTCAATAGCACTAATGGCAGAGTTCAGAAAACACTTCGGATGGGCGACAGTTTAAGTGATTTAACGGGTAAAAAAATATACGAGGGTTGGGATGTTGAACAGATCGCTGCAGCTACAGACTCCTCGCTGGGCTACATAGAATTCAGAAATGGTCGACGAGTACTCGTGACACAAAACACCGATGTTGATCAATCCTGGTGGCAGAGAGCTCAGATACAGGCCGCAATTGAAAAACATTTCGAGACCGAACTTCGCCTAAAGTTTGCTTCTGAAAACGGTGAGATTAAACCCCTTAAGCCCCTGACTCTTTTCTTTATTGACCGAGTAGCAAACTATGATCCAGAGGATGGCAAATTCAAGGCCTGGTTCGATGAGCTTTACGAAGAAGTCCTATCTTCAAATCGTCGATTTAGAAATTTGAATTTACCTTCGGCCTCTGAGGCAAGAGTGGGTTATTTCGCTAAATCTAAGGGTATGGCTAAGGACACAAACGGTGACAGCAGTGAAGACTCTCTGGCCTATGACTTGATTATGAGGAACAAGGAGAGATTACTGTCTCCCGACGAGCCAGTCAGATTTATCTTTAGCCATACAGCTCTTTCGGAAGGTTGGGACAACCCAAACGTATTCACAATTTGTAATCTTCAAGAGACAAAGTCTGAAATCAAGCGTCGTCAACAAATTGGGCGAGGGCTGCGTTTACCCGTAATGAGTGATGGGGAAAGATCTCGAAACTCCCAGTACAACATACTTACCGTTATTGCTTCTGAAAGTTTCGAGAAGTACGCAGATGAACTCCAACGCGAAATTCAATCGGAGACAGGGGAATCATTTGCAGGCAAAATTCAATCGGCCCGAAATCGCAAGTCTGTAAACCTCAAAGCAAACTTCAGACAAATACCGGGTTTCAGTGAACTTTGGGAAAAAATCGCATCAAAAACTGTTTACAGGCTAACTATCGAGACGCAGGACCTGATTGAAGAGGCGAGTGAAAGACTCCGCCGGCTAGGAATATCAGAACCTATGGACATGCCAAAGATTGTTCTTCAAGCTGCCGAGGTAAGAATGAGAGCTGGGAGAGACATAGAAACGGCTTCTCGATCACCTGAACGGCATCTCGCCTACATTCGCAAAATTCAAAAGACGGACATAATTGGCGAACTACAAGCTCAACTTCCAGTTTCCCGGTCCAGCATCGTGAGCGTTATCGAATCCAGTGGGCGTGGTGGCGAGGCAAAGACAAACCCCGCTCAGTTTGTTGAACAAGTTAGACGCTCAATCCAACAGGCGCTGGCACACACCGTTGTTGATCGAAGAGGAATTAAGTATGAAAAGTTATCCGGTAGAGACTCATTCTACTCTGCCGATATTTTTGAGGGCAGGTTAGTTGAGTCGTACTCCGACAACATCGTTGAGGTTAGGAAAAGCATTTACGATGGCGTTATTTGCGATTCAGAAGTAGAGCGGCAGTACGCAAGAGATCTAGATCAAAGAGAAGACGTTGAACTTTTCCTTAAGCTACCGGATTGGTTCAAAATTGACACGCCTATAGGTGGATACAATCCGGACTGGGCAATCGTGCGGAAGCTTGATACGGGTGAAAAAGTTGTTTACTTAGTTCGGGAGACGAAAGGGACTACAGACATCAGTGCTTTGCGCTTCGAAGGCGAGGCCTGGAAAATAGAATTCGGCCGGAAGCACTTTTTAGCTCTAAACGTAGATTACAAAGTTGCCTCGAGGGCGAACCAATTAGACGTGGACATTCCTTTCAAGCTGCACGATGAAGAACTACGGGATTAGCTCACCTAATTAGGCCGAGTTTTCGCCCTTTGAGTAAAAGTAAAACCAGTACTAAGGCTATAAAAGGGCCTAACTCTTTTACTATCAATCACTCAGCTCTTTCAAAGCTCAGTAGCGAATTTGAAGATTCAGTTTGATTCGAGGATCACCGTCAACGAAGTAAACCTGTCCAAATTTGTGCCTACTTGCCGATGGAGTCTCGAACCGCAATGCACCGAAGAGATACTCTTCAAATTTTTGAAGGTTGTAGAGGTAGTAAAAGAGCACGTCACCATTCTCTTTCACCAAAAGCAGACCACCAAAATCTTCAGGGTAACCTGACCAAACTGTTGAAGGTCGCATCCCCATAGAAGCTGCACTAAGAAATTTTTTTATCTTGCTTACTTTTAGGGCCGCATCAGGGTGCGATTGTGGCCAAGTCGTTTCGCAAATTTCCTTTACTTTGGTAGTGCTGCTGTTGTAGTAAGAGAGCATAAGCTCAGCCAAGAATTTAGGAAGGCTACTGTCAATGTTGAGCAGATTGTTATAGAAGGTTTGATTATCATACTCAAGGAATTCCAGCGAGAATTCGTTTTGAATAAGGGATTTCAAATTGGTTTTCACCCCTGAGATTCCAGTAAATGGTTTTGGCGTTCCTTTTCCAACGATTCTGTAGGTCAAGTTTGTTGCTTGCGAAGCATTGAATATGGTGGCAGGGTTGCCAATCTCCGATTTGACGCTGAAGCCTCGTCGTGATGTTGGTATTTTTGTTTCGTGGTCCTCGAGAACCAAATGCAGATCGTTTGTCAAAACAGAGGAGGCTGCCAATTTTGTTTTCAACAACAGCTTTAGAAGAACCTCTCCTGATTGCAACTCGAATGCAGCTGAACTAGATTGCGATTTCAGATCCTCAAGAAAGCCTTGCAATCTTGGCTTAATCTGATTCTTACTAATTTGAATAACACCAATGCCGTTTTGCAACACTGTGATCTGAGGTCCATCTAACCTATAGGTAGTCTCTGCACCACCAGAGGGGTTATCCACAACCTCAAGAACTTTGTAGAAGATTGATTTGTCCAGCTTTGCAAACTCGTTGGCTGCAAATCCACCACCATTGACTAGAAGATAGCCAAGGGCGTACAACTCAGACCATTCCCCCCGATTTGCTTTGGTCATTTTTTATTCTTTTGCTTGTCCAGTGCTTTGATGAGCTCTTCTGCCCAGTCTTGGATTGCGTTTATGGCAACACTGTTTCCTAGTTGCTTCATGGCTTCTCTTCGAGACACAGGAAAAACAAAGTCATCTGGGAACCCTTGAAGTTTCTTTCCTTCCTCGGGGCTTATTCTGCGAAGCTCACCATTTACTATGTAGCCATCCCAATTTCGCCTATCTTCAATAGGTGAACTACCTCCACCCACACGTAAAGTGAATCCAACTTCTCTATCCACCTTTCCTTTCATTACATCCGACATTGTGTAGGCAAGTTCTCGTTTCTCAGGGTAAAGAAACGGAGTTGAAGGATCCCTAAAGCCCACCATGAAAAGCCTTGGCCTGTGTTGTGGTAGTCCATGTTCAGAGGCTTTAACAATTGAATAATGAAGGGAGTAGCCCAACTCTTCAGTCAGAGTCCGTCTGATTACCTCAAATGTTTTACCATTATCGTGTTTGAATAACCCTCTGACGTTTTCCAGAAAGAACGCCTTGGGCTTCTTGATCTTTATGATTTCAGCTATGTCAAAAAAGAGAGTTCCTCTAGTATCGTCAAAACCTAGTTTGTGACCCGCTTGGCTAAAGGGCTGACAAGGGAAACCACCACATAGTATGTCAAAATCAGGTATGGACGCTTTATCCACCTCTGTAATGTCACCAGCAAAATTTCCACTCTCGAATAGTTTGGGAGAAACTTTACTGAGATTCTCTTCATACGTCTTTCGTGCCGCCTCATCCCACTCTGAAGCAAATACGCACTCAGCACCTAGATTGTGAAGTGCGATGTGGAACCCACCAATTCCAGCGAAAAGGTCTATAAATTTGTAAGCCATAGAAAAACCCTATTAGACGCTAAGGACATTGGATTACTGCGTAGGCCCCGATCGCGACAATAAGCCCCGGCCTTGGTAAATCTGAAGAACGGCTTTGCTTGCGAATAGTTCGAAAAGTAGTTCAGGGTCGTGAAACATAGAAAAATAGAGGGAAACAACAAACCCCAGAGAACCCGCTAAGTTCGCTGATACGAAGGTTTTAAAAGTGCCTAACCTTTTAACTACGGATCATAAGATCAGAATTGGCGAGTAGTGTATGAGCTTGACTCTTATACCCCCCAGGGTATACAATATCTTCTAGGTAAATGACTACTTGTTTAGGAGATCCATATGTGTTCACCAGCTCTTTGCTCTAGCTGCAACAAGATCACTTGGTCTGGTTGTGGAGAGCACATCGAAGAAGCTCTAGCTGGATACCCAGCAGAGCAGCTTTGCACCTGCAACAAGTAATTGTGTTGCCTTGGCTT
>Ga0208592_1000524_pt1 | contig 10598 bp, 10 predicted proteins | sample LakMenE18May10ns_FD_150712 | JGI IMG/M metagenome (GOLD analysis project Ga0208592, IMG submission 150712) | Freshwater microbial communities from Lake Mendota, WI - 18MAY2010 deep hole epilimnion ns (SPAdes) | ecosystem: Environmental > Aquatic > Freshwater > Lentic | place: Lake Mendota...
CCGACATACAGACAATGCGTGCAAGAAGTTCTCAATGGAACGATTTCGTATGTCGATGGCGATAACGCAAGCGCGCGCTGGCAGATTCGCGAACTTCAATGGCGCGACGACGGAACGGTCAGCGAACTCATCGGCGTGTATCACGACGTCATGGCCCGCGACCTTGACGGTGTGCTGCGGTTCACTCAACGAGATTTTGAGTTGATCTACAGCGGTCCGATCGATGGAAGCGGAAAGTTGCGATCACCGCGCTCGGTGTAGGCCAACGACATCAAGTGGTCAGTCAAGAAGTGCGACGAGGATGTCGGCCAGTTCTGCAGGCCGAGCAACCATCGGCGAATGATCGCCGGGCATCTCAACAACATCGGCGCCCATGCGTTCGGCGACGGCACGCTGACCGTCGACGAGGAGAATTGGATCGTCGGTACACACGACGTAGGTGCTCGGCGTTGAACGCCACGCTGCCTTTTCGACAATGACAGTGCCGCCGGTGTTTCCCGATCGGAGTTTGGTCGCCCAGCGCGCTGCCTCAGTCGGATCAATGTCTGGGTAGAAGATCTGTGCTGCAAATTCAGGGTCGATGTATGGCAGTCCGGAGTCATCAACGCGCATGGTGGTGAGGAACTGCTCGCCGATTGTCATCGGCCCACCACTGCCCAACTCGCCCGCGTCGGGACCGAGTGCGGTGAGATACACCAATCGTTCAACCGACGGATGATTTCCAGCGACCGTTACGACTGCACCGCCATAGGAATGACCGAGAAGGATGACAGGACCCTCGATGGTGTCGAGAACCGCGGTTACCGCCGCTGCGTCTTCAGTGAGGTCGGTAAGCGGAAGATCGACAAGTGCGGTGGTTGCGCCTCGTGCCTCGAGTTCAGCGACCAGCGGTTCGAAACACCAACTGCCGTGAAATGCACCGTGCGTCAGAACGATTGTTGTCATTGCCGCACATTAGAGCCGAGCGATCAACTTTTCATGAGGAAATCGATGTCGTCAGCCTTGAGGAATAGATCCACTTCTTCGGCCAACAGTTCGTGCTTCACAAGTTCAGGATCGGCATCGAGAATCTCAATCGCAATTTCCCGAGCCGTTACTACCCACTCACGGTCGCGACGAAGCGACGCCAGCTTCAGGTCGTTCTGACCTTTCTGCCGCTCCCCCATGATCGTGCCTTCGCCACGAAGATCGAGATCGACTTCAGCAAGCTCGAACCCATCGGTGCTTCGAACAAGGGCTTCAAGGCGTGCTTCACCGTCGGGGGTTTTCGCCTCACCAACAAGCCAACAGAACGACTTCGCCGCGCCTCGACCGACTCGGCCACGCAGCTGATGCAACTGGGCGATGCCAAAACGCGTGGCATCGAGAATGACCATCACCGTGGCGTTGGGAACATCCACGCCAACTTCAATAACGGTCGTTGAAACGAGCGCGTCGAGTTCGCCAGCACGGAACTGGGTCATGACTGCGTCCTTTTCATCGGACTTCAGCCGACCATGTAACAAACCAACTCGCAGTCCCGAAAGTTCGCCGCTCGTGAGTTCCTCAAACGTTTCCTGGGCTGATCGAACCTCGAGCTTTTCGCTCTCTTCAATCAACGGACACACAACGTATGCCTGTTCACCAGCATCAAGCCTGCTGCGCACGTCTGCCCACATAGATTCAATCTCAAGAGGTGCATGAACCCACGACGTAGAGATGGGCGTGCGACCTGGCGGCAATTCATCAAGCACACTGACATCAAGATCGCCATACACAGTCATTGCTGCGGTACGCGGAATCGGCGTTGCAGTCATCACCAATACGTCTGGCACGAGACCATGTTCTGACTCTTGTGCCTTGTCGCGTAACCGAGAACGTTGTTCGACACCAAAGCGATGTTGCTCATCAACCACAACGACACCAAGACTTTTGAAATTCACAGAATCCTGAATAAGGGCATGGGTACCAATTGCAATATCGACTGAGCCATCAGCGATACCAGCCAGAATGTTGCGACGTTGCTCCCCCGTTACTTTGTTCGTGAGTAGTTCAATTCGCAACGTGCGATCACCAAAGAGATTCGAATCATCTGACACTGTGAGCGCCGCAAGCAACGCACGAATACCTAATGCGTGTTGGTCTGCCAGCACTTCAGTTGGTGCCATGATTGCAGCTTGATGGCCGCCTTGCACAGACGCCAACATTGTTGCAACTGCCACCAAAGTCTTTCCTGAACCAACATCACCTTGCAGAAGTCGATGCATCGGAGTTCCTGAGGCAAGGTCTTTGTAAATCTCACCGATTGTTCGCTTCTGCGCGCCAGTGAGAGGGAATGGAAGGGCCTTCATGAATCCGTCAATGAGATGACCGGATGTTTCATGGCTAAACCCAGCCGACTCTCGTTCCCATTGCGCTTTTTTGCCAACCAACATGAGCTGCACTCGCAATACTTCATCGAACGCCAAACGTCGACGAGCATTCTGATGTGCCTCAATCGATTCAGGAACATGAATCGCCCGCATTGCATCACCGCGACTGATGAAACCGTGTTCATCAAGAAGTGATTGCGGGACCGTGTCTGCAAAACCGCGAGGCGCACATTTATTGAGAGCATCTTCTATCCATGTTGCAAGATCAGACGATGAAATACGTACCTTTTCGCTCTGCGGATAGATGGGAACAATGCGGCCTGTTGCCTTCCCCACCGGGTCAACCAATGGGTTTGTCATTTGTAACGAGCCGTTGAACAACTCAGGCTTTCCAAAGACTGCAACTTCCAATCCTTTGTACAACTGTTTCTCACGCCACCCCTGATTAAAGAAAGTGATGTTCAATCGTTTTGTTCCGTCAGAAACAGCAACCTTCACCATCTTTTTGTTATTACGGGTAGTGAATGCCGACGTTGACTCAACCGTGACCACTACTAATGCCGGCACACCTTCTACAAGGTCAGCAATCATGGCCATATTCGTTCGGTCGACATATCTGCGCGGATACGTCTCCAATAAATCCAAGATGCTGCGCACCTCGAAGGCTTCAAGGGCAACCAGTGTTTTGGGACCAACACCCTTGATTCGCTCAAGACCTAACTGATCGAGGTCGCGAAGGGTAAGCGGTGGATTACTCAACGCCGAAGAGGTACGGATACAACGGCTGTCCGCCGCCATGAATTTCGACCGCAACGTCTGGCCGATTCTGTGAGACCCATGCAACAATCTGATCTGTCTGAGCCACAGTGGCATCTTCTCCGGTAATGACTGTTAGTAATTCACGTTGGTCATCAATGAGATGATCCAAAAGTTGTGACGCTGCTGTTACCAAAGTGCCCGCAATTGCAACAATGCCATCACCGCGAACAATTCCAATCCAGTCACCTGTTGTCACTTGACCAGCATCTGTGTGGGTGTCGCGAACTGCCTGAGTGACTTCGCCAGTGGCAACAGATTCAGCAACGGAAGCCATTGATCGCGCATTTGATTCTGCAGATGCTTCTGGGTCATACGACACCAGTGCAGCAAGTGCTTCTGGCATTGAGCATGTAGGAACAACGCGCACTTCTTTTGTAGTGAGCGCATCGACCTGTTGCGCAACAGGAATGATGTTCTTGTTGTTCGGCAAGATAATCACTTGCCGAGCATTCATGTGTTCCACTGCAGCCAATAGTTCGGCTGTAGATGGGTTCGATGTTTGCCCACCAGAGATAACGCCTTGCACACCAAGCTGACCAAAGAGTTCAGCGATCCCACCGCCACTCGCCACTGCAACAACTGCGCAGGTAACTGGCGGAAGAGTTGACGAAATGGGTCGTGATTGCACTGGTGCACCCAATGCAGCCTCACGGGCCGCATGCTCTTCGGCCATTTCTTCAAACAAATCAGTGACCCGTATTTGGCGTGGCCGACCAGACAACAACAACGGCGCTTCAATAGCGGCTCCGATGTCATTGGTATGGATATGGCAGTTGTACAAACCTTCACCGCCGACAACAACGATGGAATCTCCGATTGAGCCCCACGCCTTTTTAAATTCTGCAAGCCGAGAATCCTCAAGATCAAGGAGGTACATCACTTCGTATCGCAACTCACTGACATCAACACTTCCATCACTTGAGTGACGTAACGCCACTGCTTCCAATTGCTCGGCTGACGGACCATCAGATTCATCAGGCTCTGGCATTGCTTCACCATCGGCAATGTGAATTGCTGAATCAAGTAGCAACAAGAAACCAGCACCACCAGCATCTACAACTCCGGCATCTTTCAAGACGGGCAACATGTCTGGCGTGCGTGCAAGTGCATCACGACCCGCAGCACGAGCAGCTTGCAGTGTCGCTGACAACGTTGCGCCGTTGCTTACTGCAACAGCAGCAGCATCAGCTGATTCACGAACAACGGTAAGAATTGTTCCTTCGATTGGCTTCAACACTGCTTCATACGCAGCAGCCGAGGCGCGCTTCAACGCTTCTGCCATTCGCGAGGCATTCACTTTGCCATCGGCGGATTCGCTAATTGTGCTGGCAAGCCCTCGCAAGATTTGACTAAGGATGACGCCGCTATTTCCGCGAGCCCCCATGAGAGACCCATGACTAATTGCTTGGCACGTGGGGGCCATTGCATGGTCTGCGCCTTCGAGTTCGGCTACCACCGCATCAAGCGTGCGGGCCATATTTGTGCCGGTGTCGCCATCGGGCACTGGGTACACATTCATCCGGTTGATGCCTGGAGCATGGGCTTTCATCGCGTCGCGAAAGGTCACTACCGTACGGCGGATCTCATCTGCACCGAAGAGTTCCATTGCTGCCACAGAGTTGAGGCTAGTAAAGAAGGAATGCCCTTTTCGTATCTCACGGGGAATTGGCGGGATATTTGCCACTTTTCCCCGAATCTCTGCCCTTCCTAGTTGGGGGGTCTTTGTTCTGGCTGATACATTAAGAAACTGCGTTCGGAAGACGTATATCGCCTTCCCATAACCGAAGAGGATTCCAAAATGGCTGCAGTATGTCAAGTGTGTGGCAAAGGCCCATCATGGGGTATGTCAGTGTCTCACTCACACGTGCGCACCAAGCGTCGTTGGAGCCCGAATATCCAGCGCGTTCGTGCAATGGTAAACGGCACACCCCGACGTGTACACGTCTGCACCGGCTGCATTAAGTCCGGCAAGATCACCAAAGTCGGCCGCTAAGGCCATTGCCATGCAAGGTGTTATCAAGGCATTCGATCCAACAAGCGGAGACGGTGTCGTTGTATGTGACACCGACCTAGCGGATTACACCCTTGCGCCTAATGCGCTTGAGGGCTCCATTTTTCGTATGTTGCGCCAAGGCCAACGCGTCGTATTCACTCTTGATGCCTCTGGGCGTGCCACACGTCTCAGTCTCGGTTCAGAGTCCGATATGGGCACCCCTGCTGTTTAGTTCTTAGACTCTTACTATTCACCGGTTCCCCCCGAACCTTCACGTAAATCCAAGGATCGCTCATGGCTGCAACTACTGGCAACGCACGGCTCACTCAATGGGTGAAAGATTGGGCAGACGTTCTTGAACCTGATGCCATCTACTGGTGTGATGGTTCAGCTGATGAATACGAGCGCCTCTGCCAATCACTAGTTGATGCAGGCATCTTCACAAAGCTTGACGATGCAAAGCGTCCGAACAGTTACTGGGCGCATTCTGATCCGGGCGATGTTGCGCGCGTTGAAGACCGAACATTCATTTGCTCCACAGACGAATCTGATGCTGGTCCGAACAACAACTGGCGCGAACCATCTGAGATGCGCGCTGAGATGATGAGTCTGTACAAGGGCGCCATGAAGGGCCGCACTATGTATGTAGTTCCTTTTTCAATGGGCCCTCTCGGATCACCGATTGCACATATCGGAGTTCAGTTGTCAGACAGCCCATATGTTGCTGTCAACATGCGCATCATGACCCGTATGGGCCAAGGCGCACTTGATGTTCTTGGAAATAACGATTGGGTGCCATGCGTGCATTCAGTTGGTGCGCCCCTTGCACCTGGTCAGAAAGATTCTGCATGGCCATGCAACCCTGACAACAAGTACATCGTTCACTTCCCAGAGACTCGCGAAATCATGTCCTACGGTTCCGGTTACGGCGGCAACGCATTGCTCGGAAAGAAGTGCTTCGCACTGCGCATCGCTTCAGTGATGGCACGTGATGCAGGTTGGCTTGCAGAGCACATGTTGATTTTGAAACTCACCAACCCTGCAGGTGCGTTCAAGTACATCGCAGCAGCGTTTCCTTCTGCATGCGGAAAAACAAACCTCGCAATGCTTGTCCCAACAATTCCAGGCTGGAAGGCCGAGACAATCGGTGATGACATTTGCTGGATGAAATACGGCGCGGACGGCCGCTTGTACGCCATCAACCCTGAAGCTGGTTTCTTTGGCGTTGCACCAGGAACTGGTTACGACACAAACGCCAATGCCATGGAAACCATGACAAGCAACTCGATCTTCACGAACACTGCACTGACGCCTGCTGGCGATGTGTGGTGGGAAGGCATGAGCGAAGAAGCTCCTGCACGTGCAACCGACTGGAAAGGCAATGCATGGAACCCAGAAGTGGAAACTCCTGCTGCTCATCCGAACGCTCGCTTCACAGCACCTGCATCACAGTGCCCATGTATCGCGCCTGAATGGCAAGACCCAGCTGGTGTTCCAATCTCAGCCATCTTGTTCGGCGGACGTCGTCGCACAACGGTTCCATTGGTCACCGAAGCATTTGACTGGGACCACGGCGTGTTCCTCGGCAGCATCATGGCGTCTGAGACAACAGCAGCTGCTGGCGGTGCCGTAGGCAACTTGCGCTTTGACCCAATGGCAATGCTTCCATTCTGCGGATACAACATGGCTGACTACTTCGGACATTGGCTCAAGGTTGGCGCAGCCACCAAGAGCGAGAACCTTCCAAAGATTTTCTTTGTGAACTGGTTCCGCCGAGATGAAGACGGTCGCTTCTTGTGGCCGGGATACGGCGAAAACAGCCGTGTTCTCAAATGGATCTTTGACCGTCTTGATGGAAAAGCAAATGCAACAAAGACTGCAATTGGCTACTTGCCGTCCCCTGCAGACATAGATGTCTCTGGCCTGAACGTCACCGAGGCTGACATGAATGCATTGTTGTCAATCGACTCTGAAGGCTGGAAATCAGCATTGCCACAAATGCGTGACCACTACGCCCAGTTCGGTTCAAAGCTTCCTGCGCCGTTGACTACTGCTCTTGACGAGCTTGAGTCGTCGCTCAAGTAATTAGGCCTGGCCAACCAACATGGCTCGGATACCGAGCCCCATGAGGAACAAACCGCCGAAGCCATAGAGCAAGTACGTCTTGTTCTTGAGTTGGTGGCGATAGCTATAGATGATTGCGACTGCCATGATGGCCACGAATCCGTAGAACGCATGGAAGGCAGGAAACTCAAGCTTGTCCCTGTTGACCATGATGACGCCAAGAGTGACTTGAACAAAGATGGTGAATTGAGCGACTCCGGTGTACCACCACAGGGCACGAGTACGTAGCGGCGTGATCTTGTGAGCAGCAAGTGCCCACACGCCAGCAAGACCATTGCTGATGATTGCAACCCAGGCCCACGCAGTATGAATGTCAGAGATAAGCAAAGAAAACACGTTTCTAAATCTACCTAGCGAATGAGCGTGTCGGCTTCGTTGCCAGACTCAATAAGGACAAGTTTTCCATCGACAATTTCAAAAGTTGTGACCGAGCAGTTATCAAGGCTGGCGATAACCATCGCGTCATTCTCGGTTGCGACACCAATAACCGCATTGATAGCGATGAAATGACTGAACACCACTGTGTCGGTTGTGATTTGTGCAACTCGTTGCCCAATTGCATCGCGATAGTCGAGGTAGTGCGACCCTGAGCGCTTGGCAACTTCAGTCCATGTGCCAGCCATTGCTTCGCGTAACCAATCGACTCGGTTTTCTAAGGTGTATTCAACTGGTGATGGAATTTCTCCGACAAGCGGTTCGATAACAACATCTTGCTTCCATGCTGTTGCTAATGGGAAGGCCGTTTGCTGACAACGCAACAACGGGCTCGACATCACTGGCAGTGGCCCAAGCGACGACAACTTTGATGCAACTGCAAGAGACTGACTACGACCAAAATCATCAAGACCTGGGTCTGGATCAACATTCCATCCGGCTGCCGCACGTCCGTGACGAACCATGTACACACGTGTCATTCGAAAATCCATCCGTCTCGCATTGGTTCATTGCTTTTGGGATCAATGAACCATTCGTTGCCAAATTGACGTGCGAATGTTTCATCGTCCATTGCTAAGAAGAAACTGGAATCGCTCAATTGACTTGCATGACACTTCATTGCTGCACGCTTTTGTGACACGAAACTTACGACATCAACTTTGTAGTTGATCTCTGCTTCAAGCGTTCCCATTGGATTGCCGTCGTCCATGGGACCATCTGGGTTAAACCCTTCGCCCTCTGGAAGAAAACCAGCAGCACGTGCCGCTTCGATACCGCGTCGCATTTGATCACGATTCATAGTGCCCTCAAGTACACGCACTGGCACTAACTCAGCGGCACGATGCCCTACTTTGTGCACCATGATGTGATCTGGGTGACCGTACCCTCCGTGCCAGTCGTATGTGGTGAGCACGTCGGCGTTTTCCTCACGCAAAACATCTGCCAACTTTTGTGCTGCATCATCAAGCGAGGCATTGCAGAATGAGCCTGCATTTGTGTTTTGCTCCCAGCCGGTCATTCCGCTGTCTTCGTATCCGAGCCACACCACGCGATGCACTCCGAGAGTCTCTGCTGATTTCAGAGTCTCTGCGTGACGAACTTCTACAAGTGTCTTTCCTGCAGGCATATCGGCAGGAATTTCGCCATGGTCGCCATTTGTGGCAACAACTAAGACAACTCGGTGCCCTTCGGCTGATGCGCGTGCGATGGTGCCACCGGTACCGATGCATTCATCATCGGGGTGGGCATGAAAACAAACGAGTGTCGACACCTATGCCTGCTTCGCTGCACCGCTTGCGAGCAGAGCGTCGACATTAGCAACGCCCCAGTCACGCAATACTTCAGCAGTGTGCTGACCAGCATGAGCTGATGGGCGCGAAATTTCCGGCGTGGTGCGAGAAAAGCGAGGTGCTGGTGCTGGCTGCATGTGTCCGTTCACGTTGATGAAAGTTTTGCGCTCAACGTTGTGTGGATGTGCAGCAGCTTCGCTCATGGTGAGAACTGGGGCGAAACAGACGTCAGTTGCTTCCATGATTGCGCACCACTCATCACGAGTCTTTGCTTTCATCACTTCTTGCAAACGAACCTTTAGCCCTGGCCACATTGACTGATCCATTTGCTTAGCGAAATCAGCATCGCCTTCAAGGCCTGTGAGCTTCATGAGTTCTGCATAGAACTGTGGCTCAATGGAACCGAGCGAGATGTACTTGCCGTCCTTGCATTCGAATACGTCATAGAAGTGAGCACCCGTGTCGAGAAGGTTTGTGCCTGGTGCATTTTCATTGAAGATGCCCATGGACTTAAACGACCAGAACATGGTCATCAGCACTGCTGCGCCATCAACCATTGCAGTATCAACTACTTGACCCTTGCCAGACTTCTGTGCTTCAAGCAATGCGCACACAACGCCGTATGCAAGGAACATTCCGCCGCCACCAAAGTCGCCAACCATATTGAGTGGCGGCACTGGCGCTTCGCCTGCGCGAGCAAAATGTGCAAGCGAGCCGGATAACGAGATGTAGTTGATGTCATGGCCGGCAGCCTGGGCGTACATTCCTTCTTGACCCCAACCTGTCATGCGACCAAACACAATGCGCGGGTTACGTGCCTGACATACATCAGGCCCAACCCCAAGACGCTCCATAACTCCTGGACGGAATCCTTCGATGATGGCGTCGGCCTTTTCAACCAATTGCAGCAACGCTTCAACACCCTCTGGGCTCTTTAGGTCAAGAGCAATGTTCTTGCGTCCGCGCAACATCAAGTCACCTGCTGGTGTCGATGGTGGCGTGCCACGCACTGCTTGCGCACGATCAACACGGATGATTTCGGCACCCATGTCTGCGAGCAGCATGGCAGCAAACGGGCCAGGCCCGATGCCAGCGATTTCAATGATCTTGTATCCAGTAAGTGGTCCAGACATGACAGGTTCCTTTTGTTGTTTAGTAGCGAAGAGTTATGCGGCGCGGCGTGCGTGGGACGCGATTGCGTCAACAAAAATTGGCCACAGTGGAAGCGGAACATCGTGGCCCATATCTGTGACGAACATGAATACAGAGCCAGGAATGAGTTCTGCAGTGCGCTCTCCGCCTGATGGAGTGAGCAATTGGTCATCACGGCCGTGAATTACAAGCGTCGGAGTATTCAGATTGCGAAGCTTGTCACTGCGATCTCCTGATGCATAAATGGCTGCAAGTTGACGGTGTGAACCTTCTGGGTAAAAGCTTCTGTCGAATTCACGAGCAGCACGAGCTTTTGCTTCTGCCAAATCGAAATACTTCTTAGAGCACCACACTGCCCAGTTGGCTGCGCTTTCAATGTACGTAGCACGGTCAGGTGACGGCGGCGCAAGCAAGGTATTAAGTGCAGCTTCTGTT
>Ga0208592_1000525_pt1 | contig 10586 bp, 9 predicted proteins | sample LakMenE18May10ns_FD_150712 | JGI IMG/M metagenome (GOLD analysis project Ga0208592, IMG submission 150712) | Freshwater microbial communities from Lake Mendota, WI - 18MAY2010 deep hole epilimnion ns (SPAdes) | ecosystem: Environmental > Aquatic > Freshwater > Lentic | place: Lake Mendota...
ATATGCCTATGCACCGGAAGAAAACAAGGAGCTCCTGACCATTGGTGGATTCATTTCTTTCTTAACCACGCTTGCCTTTACCCTTGGTGTCCAGTTTGAATACCCGCGCACAACAACCAACATCAGGGCTTTGTCCTCCCTTTTCTTTTTGATCATGTTGATTGGCAATGTTGTCTTCTCTCGAATTCAATTCAGCACACCGTCCTACATCGTGACCATGGGAATTTTATTGTGCGTGTACCTCATTGCCTTCACGGGCATCAAACGCGCGCAACAGTAGATAAGTGAAATTCGCATCCATTGGCATCGCGCTTTTGTTGCTAGCTTGTTTAGCCGACATGCCTTACGGGTATTTTCAGTTTGTTCGGTTTGCTTCAGCTGCTTTCTTTTCCTATGCTGCTTACCACGAAAATGAAAAAGGAAGCAAAGAATTGGCGGTTGTATTTCTTGTACTCGCCATTTTATTTCAACCCTTCATCAAAATCCCCCTTGGTCGAACCATTTGGAACATTGTAGATGTGATCGTTGCTTTAGGCTTATTTGGGTATGCCATGAAAGGTTCTTCAGGGAAGTCTTCAACGTAATTGACTCACCATCCATCATCGGTTTTTTCAGTAGAAGTTGTCGCCGAGTTAGATTTTATAAACTGATAAAGTTCGTCTAATCCAGATTCGATGGATGCCTTGTATGATAACGCTCCTGTTGCCTGTTTTTCTGCATAGTTCATCATGCCAGGTTTCAGTTTGTAATCAATCATCCCCTCTTTAAAGTAGGAGGCAATGTGGTATGTCCTACTGGCAATTCCGGCGATGTAGCTTGTCCCGACGTAGGAGCCAGGCTTGTAGACGTTTGCATCATCAAAAATCTGCACCCGCATTTTATTGTCTTTAAATTCAACGACCATATTGATGTAAAAATCTAATCCAATGCTTGAACAAGAAGTAATGTAATTCAAAGTGATTTGAGATTCCGTTTTCGAAGTTCTAACGTGGTCGTAATTACGAAAATTTTTCCCTCCCCAGTTTTCGAATCGTTTCATTAACTCTTGGGCGGAAACAGAATCGAATTCCAATACGCGCTGAGAAACCAAATAGGTGGATACATCCTTGTAGATTTGATCAATGTAAACAGTGTCTCGCTCAGCTTTGGATTGCCCGAAAACATTCAACGCTAAGGAAAAGAAAAGGATTAAAAAGTAAGATTTGTTCATATGGTATGGTTTTAAATTCCCCACAAACCTCCCCCTTTCCTCCGACAACCCAAGTCAATTTTTCTTACTACCTTAAATTCCCCTGTCAACTCAGGTCAATGGAGCCATTCATGTTTTATTTCAAAGAAGATGATTTAAAATAGAACAAATGTTTGTTTTAAAAAGATACAAATGGTAATTTTGTTTGAAAGAAATTGAATCTAACATTCGAATGAACATGAAAACAAACGAATCTCAAAAGGAAATAGGTCTGCGCATCGCGCAAATGCGAAAAAGAAAAGGACTGTCCCAAGAGGAATTGGCTGTGCGTGTAAAGTTGTCTCGTCCGTCTTTGGCGCAAATCGAATTGGGGAATCGTGGAATCAATATTCAAGAATTTCAAAGGTTCGCTCAAGTCTTGGAATTTTCCTTAGATGATTTTGTATCCAAGGATTTTCAAGGGTTCGCTGTAGAAAGCCTGGCGGATGATCAAGGTAAACAGCCAATCCAAGAACGCATTTCAGTGCCGAAACTTCAAGTGTCTAAATTCAAACAGGTCTTACTCTACATTTTGGAGCATTGTGCGGGGAAGCCAAATGTAGGTGAAACAGTGTTGTATAAGTTGCTTTACTTTTCCGACTTCAATTATTACGAACTATATGAAGAACAATTAACTGGCGCGAACTACCGAAAACTTCCTTATGGACCTGTTCCACAAAAACTGGATCAAATCATTGAACAGATGAGGATGGATGGTCAACTAGAACGCATCAAAACAAATTACCACGGCTTTTCTCAAACGCGGTATTTCCCTTTGGTGAAAGCAGATCTACGCACCTTTAAGGCCAGTGAAAAGGAAGTCATTGACCGAGTGATCGAACAAATGAGTGATTGGTCTGCTTCGGCGATTAGTGACTATTCACACAAGGACATCCCCTGGCTAGCAACCAAAGAAGGGGAAGAAATAAATTATGAGTTGGCATTCTATCGCGAAGCTCCTTTTTCCGTTCGTAACTATGATGAAAAGGAGGAAGAATGAACTTTGATGAACTTAGTGAATTTAAAAAGGACCTAAAAATCCTTCTGAAAAAATACCGAACGCTGCCTGATGACCTAGACATCGTTCAACAAGTATTGTCCATTTCACCAGACGAAAGACCACCGTTTAGTTTTCGAATTGACCAACTGGGAATCAAAACGTGTGTTATTAAGGTTCGAAAAATCGCCTGTAAATCACTTAAAGGCAAGGGAGTCAATTCTGGACTACGCTTGGTATATGCCTATTTCCCAGCTGAGCAAAAAATCACCTTCATCGAATTGTACCACAAAAACGATAAGGACCTCGAAGATCGAAACCGAATTTTGTTGCATTTCTCCTAGTATTTCATCCATCTTCAGCCTGCTCCCTTGTTAGCATTTTTATCAAAATAAAAGGAAAAGGCAAATTCCCCTGACAACTCAGGTCAATAAGTTGTGTAATACAGCGAAAATGAAGTAATTTGCTTCAAAACGTCCGTATGTCCAACCAACGAAAGATCCTTCGCGTATTGCAATTCATCTCCTATTTAGAGCAGAAACCTCCGAAGGCTGTTCAGCATTTGGCGGAACTCTTGGAAACAACCGACCGAACGGTGTACCGTTATTTGGACCTCATTCGGGAATGTGGCTTCGACCTGCAAAAGGATAAGTTCAACCGCTTTTTTCTGCAAACGGATCAGCATGCGGGCGTGCGTTTTACTTCCGAAGAAGCAGCATTTTTGAAGCAATTGGTGCTCACTGCTGGAAAACAAAACAAACTAAAAGATGCCGTGCTCAGTAAAATATACTTGGCTTCTGACCTCCAAATTTCGGCTGCTCATTTGGTGCATGCGAAAAACGGACTCATTGTGGAACGACTCGCACAAGCGATGGCCAACAAAGAACAGGTGATCCTCAAGCGCTACCACTCCATCAACTCGGAAAGCATCTCCGACCGCTTGGTTGAACCCTTCGGATTCACGGACAATTACCACACTGTAATGGCCTTCGAACCCAGCTCGAGCAAGAACAAAACCTACCACCTTGACCGCATCACCTCGGTTGAATTCACCAGCAAACGCTTCGCTTTCGAAGCACACCACGAACAACAGATCCCAGATGCCTTTGGCTTTAGTTATGCCGGCGTGAAATACCCCCTCGTACTCGACCTCACCCTCAAGCAATACTTACTCCTGAAAAATGAATACCCACTCATTGGTCCCTTCGTGAAATACCACGCCAAGAAAGACCGCTACGAATTACGCATGGAAGTGAATAGCTTGGAGCCGGTGGGGAGGATGGGGGTTATTTAACAATCAATTCAAATAAAAAATATCATTACTTTCTCAATTAATATTTATCTTCACTCCAATGAAAAAAGTAAACGTAGTTGCAGCGGTAATTGAGGATAAAGGAGAAATTCTTTGTGTTCAAAGAGGTTTGAATAAATTGGAATATATTTCTGAGAAGTTCGAATTCCCTGGAGGTAAAATTGAAGAGGGGGAAACCCTTGAAATGACCATTATTCGAGAAATACAAGAGGAACTGAACATGAAAATAGTTCCAATTGAACAACTGCCAACTGTTGAACATACTTATCCAGATTTTCACCTCACGATGCATGTTTTTCGCTGTTCTTGCGAATCTAGAATGTTAGAACTTACAGAGCACATTTCATTTTCTTGGCTTACAAAAGAAGAATTACGATCATTGGATTGGGCTGCTGCGGATATTCCGATTGTAGATTACTTATTGTCAAAATAATCTGATGGAAGCACTAAAACTTGCCATTCAAAACGCGGTTACAACTGGATTTGTCGATGATCAATTTGATTCCTTTTCGGATTATCGTCCAAGTATTCTTACCAATGAACCAATACTGAATGAAAAGGTACTTTCAACCTTATTAGATGAACTTCGAACATGTGAATCCTTTTTCTTATCAGTAGCCTTTATTACATCCGGGGGTGTTACTTCCTTATTTGGCACATTATTGGATTTACAAACAAAAGGAGTAACTGGGAAAATTTTAGTTTCTGAATATTTGAATTTTACAGAACCAGAGGCTCTTCGGAAATTGATGCAGTTATCGAATGTTGAATTGAAAATCGCGACAAATTCGGACTTTCATTCGAAAGGTTTTCTTTTTACTCACTCGTCGTATTACACAATCATTATTGGAAGTAGTAATATTACAAAAGGTGCACTAACTAAAAATAAAGAATGGAATTTAAAAGTTACCGCTCACAAGGATAGTGAACTTTTTAAGAATACAATTATTGAGTTCGAAAATGTATTTCAAAATGCTGTTCCAGTTGACTTGAGATACTTAGAAAAATATTCTTTCGTATACAATTCAGAAAAAAAATTAAGACAAGGATTAAGAAAGGCATTATTGGAGCATGATAGTAAAAATATTAAGCCGAACAAAATGCAACAAAAGGCTATTTTTAGGCTCAATGAATTAAGAAGCGAAGGAAAAGATCGTGCCCTTTTAGTTTCTGCAACAGGCACTGGAAAAACGTATTTATCCGCTTTCGATGTTGCCCAGGTAAATCCTGAAAGGATGTTGTTTTTAGTTCATAGAAGAAATATCGCTCAGAAGGCAATGGAGAGTTTTGGAACCATTCTTAAGAATAAAAAACAACTTGGTCTTTACTCTGGTTCCACCAAATCAGTAAATGCTGATTACATATTTTCAACAGTTCAAACATTTAGTCGCAGTGAACATCTGAACAACTTCACTCCGGATACATTTGACTACATAGTAATTGACGAAACGCATCGGGCTAGTGCAAAAAGTTATCAAAAAATAATGGATTATTTCAAGCCAAAGTTCCTCTTAGGTATGACAGCGACACCTGAAAGAACAGATGGTTTGGATGTTTTTGGAATTTTCGATTATAACATCGCTTCTGAAATCCGATTACATGACGCTTTGGCACTTGACATGCTGGTGCCATTCCATTATTTCGGTATAGCAGATATAGAGATAGAAGGCGAATTAGTTGATGAAAATACGTCTATAAATGACTTGACTAAAATGGACCGAGTCGATCACATTATCAAAAAAATTGAGTTATTTGGTACAGATGATGGTATAAAAAGAGGTTTGGTTTTTTGTTCAAGGCAAGAAGAGTGTGTTTTTCTTTCACATGAGTTCAATGTTAGAGGATTTCGTACCATTTCATTGACTGGAAATTCTTCAGAGGAGGACCGTTCAATAGCCATCGATTTATTAGAGACCGATGATTTAGAAATTAAGTTAGACTACATTTTTACAGTTGATATTTTTAATGAAGGAATTGACATTCCTAGGGTGAATCAAATTGTGATGCTAAGACCAACTCAATCCGCCATCATATTTGTCCAGCAGTTGGGCCGCGGATTAAGAAAAAGGGAGGGGAAATCATATGTGACGGTGATTGATTTTATCGGTAATTACCAGAACAATTTTCTAGTACCAATTGCCTTATTTGGAGATAAATCATACGTTAAGGATAATCTAAGAAAACTCGTTCACAGACCAGAAAAATATATTGTTGGTTCATCTACCATTTATTTTGATCTAATTGTAAAGGAGAAAATATTTCATTCGATTGATACTGGAAAACTTCAAGAAAAAAGGAGGCTTGTAGAGGATTACAAAATCCTTAAAGGAAAAATTGGTCGCATACCGACAATGATTGACTTTTTAGAACATGGAGAACGAGATCCATTTCAATATGTTATTCACTACAATTCTTACTTTACATTTTTAAATGGAATGAAAGAATCGATTTCACAGATTAGTGAATATGAGGATCAGCTGATAACATTCCTATCCAAAGAAATATTAAATCCAGTTCGATTTTTGGAAATTCATTTGATGAAAACCATTTTGAATAGAGGTCAGATTTCATTAGTGGAATTTCATGAGCTTTATTTAAATGAGACGTCTATTTCTCTTGACAAAGAAACCTTGAAGCATGCATTACATGTCATGAATGGTCTTTTTCATACGATTTCGGTAAAAAAAGAAATGGTGAAAATAGGTAGTCATCGGAATTACGACATCGTATTTAAGGAAAACGATGTTCTTAAAATTGGCCGAACATTATCTGATTTAATCGAAAAAGCGGACATCAAATCCTACTTATTGGATCTTTGTGAATATTCTTTTAGAACCATGAGCTTAAATGGACCAGGGTTCGCAAACAATGATTTTTGTTTGAATAATCGCTATTCTCGTAAAGACGTCTTTAGAATTCTTCAGTGGGAAGTGAATCCAGTTGCCCAGAATGTAGGAGGATACATGGTTCGGAAAAATAAAGCAGATTGTGCTATTTTCGTCAATTATCATAAAGACGAGGATATTTCTGCATCCACAAAATACCATGATCGATTTATTTCGAGAAATGAATTTATTTGGATGTCGAAAAGTAAAAGAAAGTTAAATTCCCCCGATGTCCATTCGATTTTATCTCAAACAGAATATGGAATGCGTTTACCTTTATTTGTCAAGAAAAATAATTCTGAAGGTGTAGAGTTTTACTATTTGGGGAATTCAAAAGTTTTAAAAGAAACAGCAGTAGAAATTTCAATGTCTGATGATTCTGATAAATCCGTTTCCGTTGTAGAAATGAATTTTATGCTAGAAAATCCAGTAGAAAAATCACTGTATGACTATTTGGTTAATTCGGATTAGAAGAATTGAAATTGAAGATTTACAACACAAAACATTCCTTTCGATGCCAATCAAGATTTTCAATTGATGGATAAAAATGAATGTTCGTTGGTAAAATGATTTGTTTTCCGTCAAATTGTTTTAATGAAAAAGGCGAGTCATTTTCTTTAATTGCTGGTGAAACGCGAATGATGTATTCTGAATTAATGGTTATTAAACCTCGATCAAACGCACGATGTATATTAGGAGATAATGAGATTCCATTGGTTATCGTATCATCCTTCGAAATAGCGAAAGGAACAATGTGACAGGCATCAACAAGTTGAGCGTTTGTCGAAGACTCAATGCGCATTCCTGAAATTGCACAATGATAATTATAGATTTTTGGAATTTCTTTTTTAAAGATTCCCCCTCTCACGAAAATCTCCTCTTCAAATTGTTCCTGTGGCAAAGATTCTTTTAATTCCTTGATGCGGCTTGAATAAACGGCGCGGTTATCATTCAACATTTGGGTTTCGAGTTGATCATAAACGTTGTAATCTTTCGAATAGAAATTTGCTCGCGTTTCATGAAAATACTTTTCTAGTATTTGATCAACAAATAATCCGTTTTGAATCGGATCAATTAGTAAACGGAAGAATTCTTTATCAAGTTCTGCAAATGCGATTGCTTCTTTTAATGCGTTTAAACTTTTTATAGAATGAGAACTTGTTAAAGGAATATTCATTCCAATATTCGTGATTAATCGCCAAAACGGTTCGCTTCTCAAGTGAAAAAATGGAAGTGAAAAATTAGGTGAATGTTCCGTAACAACGAGTTTTGACCAATTTGACTTAAATTCAAGTACTAATTCTGGAGTAATCTCAATTTGATTTGATGAAATGTCTCCTTTTCGAATTAATTCGAAAATCGATAATAATAAAATAGGTTTATGAGGCGCACCACCATTCGATGCAGATCTTTTTAATCTTAATACTTGATGAAGGTATTTTTGTAAGGTTTCTTCTTCCATGTCAAGGTATAAGGTTAAAATCTAAATTGATCTGGTTGTGTTCTCCCTCAACCAATCCTGCGTTTCCTCATCGCTGCTCCAAAGGAAACATCCTTTCATACCGCGTGTCATGAGTGTTCGGTAGGTGTTTTTGATAATAGCATTTGCCATTTCTTTTCCTTTTTGTGGGTTTGCTTTTAATAGGGATTTAATTCCATGGATGCTTTTGTCACTGGAAGCTCGTTTTTCGGGTTGACAAACCCAAGTTCCATTTCGAATGACCAAATCTGGACCCATGAAAACGCCGATGTAATCAACTTCTAGTCCTTGACACGTGTGGATGCATCCAATTTGATCAACGGATGCTGGACTGACAATCCAGAGCATTCCATCTTGTGTTAAATTCCATTGCTTTGCGAAATCATATTCTGGTATAACGATGTCCATTGCCTTCGAATCTTTCTTGGAGTTCCAAGGCCAACAATAGCCAGCCACCATGCGTGCACGGTTTCGTTCCTTGTTGTGAAAGAGTATTTTCTCGTGCAGTTCATTTGGACTTGCACAAACGTGAAATTCGTAACCAAGGTCTTTAAAATCTGTGTTTGCGGTTTCACGGATGCCGAGTAATTGATCTAAGTACGCCATGTAACCGTCACTTCCATTACATCGAAATTGACTCGAAAGTTGGAGCTGGTGAACGGTTGCTCCTGCATGTTTAGCCCATTTTTCGATTTCAGCTTTGGTTCCAATGTCTTTCATGGTGACACGTTGATCTTCATCGATAAAAAATACAGAGCATCGCGCTGCTTCGATGATTTCCATGACTTGATTTTGACCCAGATTGGAAAACATGCCGCTTTTTTCATTCAGACGATGTGCTTCATCTACGATGAGTGCATCAAATTGATTTTTTTCAGCTTGAATGTAGGATCCAGAACCTTTAAATAAGTTGTTGACCCACGATTTTGTCCTAATCCCCGTTAATTTACTTGCGTAAACATCACGTGGAGCACTGTTTTTACTAACGTATTGAACTAATTTTTGTTGGCTTGTTAAATTGGCAGTCAATTGAATGGCAACAACCGATTTTCCTGTTCCCGGTCCACCTTCTACAATAACTACGTGTTTTGAACTCGGACTTGCAGATTGAATGACTTGTGAAATGCGTTCGAAAACAACTTTTTGGTCATCAATCATCACGAATTCCTCATTGCCTTCAATCATTTTAGCAATTGCATCCGCAATTCCTTTTGATGGTCGAATTTTACCATGTTCAATTTGATACATGACATTTCGATAATCACCAAATTTCACGTGCAGTTTGATGAAATCAGAAAGTTTTAACACATCGTTTTTCGCGAATAAAGGCGCTTTGTCGAGGTAGTTTTGATAAAAGCTTCCTGTCAACGGACTTGGGTCCTCGCAGTTGTGTAAGAATGCACAAGCTTGCAATTGAATATTTTCATCTTCAACCGCCGAATTGAATCCTTCCAGCAGAGCAGCGTAACTCCACGCTTGATAACTGGGATGACTTACATCGCGCACCGCACCGCCAACGTAGGTTTTAACTACACCGTCAAGATCAGTTGAAAGAGCTGTCTCCCATTGTTTCAATTCAATAATGACTGCACAATCACGTCTGTCCTCTGTTTGTCCGGTGATGATAAAGTCGATTCGTTTACTGGTGTTCGGAACTTGACATTCAATGCTGATTTTGGCATCACCCGGAATAGCAGCATCATCCAATACATTTCGCATGTACATCATGGAGTTCTTCCATGAATTCACCTCACTTTTAGAAGTGTCGCGACCAAGGTTTTTAATGAAATTATCATGAATGATGTATTCAATTTTACTTTCACGTACTTGCGACATGAAGGTGTCCTTATTCTCTTGATAAACAATCATAATTCCGTGTACTTCTGAGCATTGCCTTTGGCTTTTTCTACCGGATATTTTTCAGCATTGCGTTGGATTTTATCCAAGACAATTTCGCTTACATTCAATTGATGTTTCTCAGCGAGCAATAGGGCATAAGCAAAAACATCTGCAAGTTCTTCTTTGATGCGCTGAATTTCCACTTGTTCAGATTCCTTAACATCTTTCCATAAGAACAGTTCATTCAATTCGGCCACTTCTATGGACAAAGCAATCGCGAGGTTTTTACTGTCGTGAAATTGTTTCCAATCGCGCTCGTCTCGAAATTTAACCAGGGCTTCTATTAGTGTATTTATGTCGCTCATATTCTTTCAAAGAATAAAGGTGCGAAAAAAGTTTTAAAATATCTTTTTATATCCTGTCTGTTCCAAATATTGACCCCACTTGTCAGGGGAATTTAGAGTGAAAAGAAATATTGACCTGAGTTGTCGGAACGAGTATTCATATTTGTGAAAATTAAAAATTACTTAAAATGAATGTAAAAAAACGAACCATTATTCCAGTTCTTGCCATGGCAATGTTGATCCATGCTTGCTCTCAACCAACAGATTCAGTAGAAGAAGTTGTTAACGATGGGAATGTTTCCATCGAAAATGGCAAAGGAGAAAGGGATTCACTTACGTATAAATGCTTGGGATGTAAGGAGTACATTAAGACAAAAAAAATATTCGATAAAATCGCCACATACGCATCGGAATTGACCAAAGAAGGATTAAAATTCCCTTTAAGTTACGAGCCTAAATCAATGGAGTTGACAATTGTGAAAGATGGATCATTTATCGATG
>Ga0208592_1000530_pt1 | contig 10506 bp, 13 predicted proteins | sample LakMenE18May10ns_FD_150712 | JGI IMG/M metagenome (GOLD analysis project Ga0208592, IMG submission 150712) | Freshwater microbial communities from Lake Mendota, WI - 18MAY2010 deep hole epilimnion ns (SPAdes) | ecosystem: Environmental > Aquatic > Freshwater > Lentic | place: Lake Mendota...
AGATTGATGGAGCACTGCTTGAGAAGGCCGTGGAACCGCGTCGCTGGGCTCGGCGACTTCTCGTATCACTCGTAGTTATTGCAATTGGTGTGGGTGCTGGCATGTGGGTGGCACGTAGTTCTGGTCAACGATTGCCAGGTGATTCTGCAACTGGTGGTATCGAGCAAAGTACGGCAACAATGCTGGCCAATGCGCGGCAACTGAACTTTTCTGATCCGTCGAAGGCAATAGAGATTTATTCCGAGGTCTTGAAACTAGAACCCGATAATCCAGAAGCACTGACGTACCGATCGTGGATTCTTGCGTTGACAGCACGCAATGCAACAGGAAGCGTGAAGCAATTAGCACTGGCAACTGCAGTGACAGATCTATTGCGCGCACAAAAAGCCGACCCGGAATATCCAGATGCGCATTGCTTCTTAGGAATTGTGTATTTCCGTTTCTTGGACAACGCAGGTCTGGCGCAGAAACAACTGCAAGTGTGTCAAGCCCAGAACCCGCCGAAAGAAGTGAAAGCCTTTGTTGAGGCGATCGTTACTGAAGTTAACGCCGCCGTCAAGCGCGGCTAGTCCCAGCCTTAGCCGTAGTCATCTACCGTCCAATGTATTGATGCAGGGATTGCGAAAACTGTTGGATATATCCCAAGTGGTCCACAGATCACATCATGCGAACTACCATCTGCTCATGTCAATTAATGAGACGTTCACCGCTAACGAGATTATGGAGATTCTGACCGATATCGGGGTTGAAGTGACTTATGAGTCAGCGGTAGACAATGGATTAAATTTTGCAACAATAGATTGCGCAATTGGGCCAGTGGAGTTCTGGTGTCACCTGATGGTGAACGAACCGTTCTTTGAATCGTTTCAGATGTGTTCTCTGAAGTTGGACACGGACAATCCATTTGCTTTCGTTAATAAATATAACGATGAACCGCTTCGCGTGTCCCGCGCTTCTGTTCGCATGGATGAAGATGGACTAGCGGAACTCGATGAAACTAGTCAAACGAGAGTCATGGCGCTCTCTGAGGTTTACTTCGCTGGTGGCGTGTCAAAAGATCACGTAAAGTTTTCCATTCAGATGTGGTTGGAGGACATGATTGATTTCCATGAACTTGTATTTGAAGATGAAAATGAAGAAGATGAACTTCCACTCGTGCCAGAACTTCAGAATCTTCCTCCTGCAACTTTGCTCGTACAAATCACAGCATGTCTGAGTGGAGAACGTTCAATGACATCGCGCGAGATGGGGCGTATCTTGGAGGCCGATCGACGTGTAATCAATTCAATTCTTTACAAGGAACGCGATCGTTTTGAGAATGATGGAGCGCAACCTCCTCGTTGGTCGCTCAAGTAAGAACTCATGTCTGATTCGATTCCCCAAAAGTTAATCCTCGATGATGAAAGATTCGATAAATTAGTTGACACCATCGAAGTTCTTCTCGACTTATTCGTGAGAGAGACGGTCGCTGATGATGAAGGTGATTTGGTTGATGAAGACGTTGAAGCTGAAGTCGAAGTTGGTCTTGGCTATTTGGCGGTAGTCCTCACGGCATTAAATGCGCAAATTGTCTCAAATTCCAAGAGTAGAGACAACGAAGAGACGTACGAGATCAAATTGACGGTCCCGAATGGTGATCTTCTCGAAGTCGTCAGACGAGTGATTGAAGAATTCCGCTCAGACGAATTCGACTAATTTGAGAATTACTTCTGTTTCAGTAAATCTGCAATATTGAGGCCCACAACGAGCGGAGCATGATCGCTTACTGCGAGTGCTGTCGGAAATTCGTTGAGTCCTCCGTGACGATTCTCGATTTTGGCATACAGCACATTGCTGAGAAACATGTAGTCAAGGCAAAACCAGTGTCGGTCTCCCCAATCTTGTTCAAAGGTGGACTGGGTCTGATCCTTAAAAGCATCAATGAGTGCGAAGTCTTGCTTCCCTAGTTTCTTCAAAACAGCAGGCATTTCTTCCATCTCATAGTTGAAATCACCCGCAACAATCAGGGGTTTCTTTCGATCCTTGAATACGGCCTCAAAGTCTTGTTTAAGCGCATCGAGATCGTCCTCAGGGTGGCCGATGAACTTGCCGTTCTTATCTTTGCGATAGCGCAAATGAAGACCGATGATTGTTGCGATGCATCGGTCATCAAAGAAAAGATCAGCTGCTGTGAACGTGCCGGGGAAATTGGAATCGACCTCATACGACTTATCTGCCCCCACAGAGGTGATGCGTTCCACTCTCACTTTGCTTGAAGTTCGTGCCGCAATCACCGTCCCCCACTTACTGACGCCTGGAAATCCCTCGGGTCGGTGAGCTGTTGACCATTGGCCATCGATTACAGCTCGTGGTGGGGGAGTCTGAGCTTCTGTGAATACAACGACATCGGCACCAAGGTGATCATCAGCCCATTTCCAGAGTTCAGTATTTGTAATGCCCTTGTCTCTGCGATTAATCCAAGTATTGAGATTCCATGTCGCGATTTTGATTCTCACGGCGTGCTCAATCAAGAATCTTTCGAATTGCATCGATCTGTTGCTGGGTGGGGCGTGACCCTGAACCACTGAGCGTATTGGTGCCAATGAAAATAGACCAGCCAAAGACTGTGTCACTCTCAGACGAATCGACATTGAGTTCGAGTGCCTCGGCTTTTGATACCAGAAAATTTAAGGTCGGTAGTGTTTTGCTGAAAGCGTTAAAACTATGGTTGAGCATCAAAGAGATGTCGATTTCTTCGGTTTCTGTTTTCTTGCGTTGTTCAAGAAGTTGCTCAAGGGTGATTCCATCGCGCTGTGCTTGTTTAATCGCAACTATGTCATCAACATGAAAGTATTCGTATTCGGCATGGCCATCACGACGTGTGGGTGGTTTCAGAAGGCCAATGGTTCGGTAGTAACGAATGTTTCTGGGAGTGACAACAGAAGCTGTTCGACCATCCGCAACAGAAATTCCCCGCGCATCAAGTTGGCGGTTAACTTCCACACACAGTTCGTCAAGATTCACGACTTCAATCCTCACTCATTCGCTGGCGCTCATGCAAGAGCGTGGGCGTAATGAGCGATCTTTTCAGGCTCAAGGGCCATCAGCACGATTTCGTCGAGATCAAAGGATTCTGATGAAAGCAACTCGGCTACCAACGTTGCAGCGCGTTCAACAGGAAATCGGAAAATGCCGGTTGAAATTGCAGGTATTGCGATTGACCGTGCACCAACGTTTTGCGCTAATCGAAGCGCAGAACGATACGCGCTCATCAGCTCACGGTCGCATTCTTCAGCCCTTGCTTGGCTGAATCGTGGTCCGACAGCATGAATGATGTGTTTTGTCCCGTACTTTTCAAGGTGAAAAGCTGGAGTGATGACTGCTGATCCAGTGGGGCAGCCGCCGTGCTCATCACAAGCTTTTTGTAGCTCATGCTTGCCAGCAGCAGCGAAGATTGCGCCGCATACCCCTCCACCAGCGATGAGGTCTGCGTTTGCGGCATTTACGATGATGTCAGTTCCGATGGAGACGATGTCGCCTGCAACGCATCGAATTTTTGTTTTCACGGCTGATGTGCTGCCCCTTTTGAATTGACGAAGAAACGAGGCCATTACGCCACCTCTCCGACGGTGGAATTTTCGATGATTTCGTATTCAACCGTCACCTGAACTTCAGTGTCGTAGGTTTCGAGTTTCTCTTCGTCAAGTAATCTGGAGTAGCCCTGACTGTGGAGCGAGAGCGATGCAGAAATAAACGAGTCCATCGCACTTATCGGGCGATAGACGGGCAAGAGACGGGGAGCTCCGATTTGGATCGATGCGAGTCGGCCGAGATGTCCACCGACGCCTAGGGCAATTCCATCAGCATTTGCTTTGGCGGCAGCAGCTGCTTCCGCCAACAATTCAGGGGTTAGTTTCGCAAGTTCGTCGTATGTGAATCGCGGTGCCGAAATGGGTAAGCCACATTTAACAAAAGCTTCGAGAATTTGCCCGTAATTCGCGGGGGTGAATTCCACTTCAATGTAAGCCGAGACTGTGTACTCCACCCCGGATCGAAGGCCACGAGAAACGTCCTCTGAAGTTTCGTGCGGCATCACATTCTTTACTGTGCCGAATGCTCCCAGTGCCTCGTTCAGTTCAGAGATTTTTCTCTGGAACTTTTCCCAAGCTTGCTCCTGCGTAGGGCCTTTTTCGCTAACCGTGACGGCAATTACCCCAAACTTTGGAGGCTGTTGGCGAACGGTGGTCCCCGTTACTCGGATGGTGGGGACCTTTCGTTTTTTGGTTTGGTCTGATGGGTTTTTCGGGGTCATTTTCACTCTTTCTGTATAACAGTGATAACACTGTCATTACATAGTATGTCTTGAATTGCCTCATCGCAACCTCAGTCAGAAGATTTATCCCTTTGGCAAAAAAAGGGGGGTAGCCACTGGGTGACCTGGTTAGTTCACAAGTTCCGAGGTGCTGCCGCTATTGGTTTTCACCATACGGATACCTATGGGGAGTCGTTCCTGCATAAGTTCGACGTGTGTAATCAGGCCAACTGTTCGGTCGATGTCTTGAAGTTTGGTAAGGACTGAGATTGCTTGTTCCGGGGTCACGGTGTTCAGACTTCCGAAACCTTCATCGATGAATAGCGTCGACAATTCCATTTCGCTGGCATGACGTTCAACGACCTCGGCAAGTGCAAGAGCGAGTGCAATCGACGTAGGGAATTGCTCACCACCTGACAACGTGTGGACGTTTCGAGTCTTGCTCGGATGGGTGTCACGTACGAACAGTTCAAGCCCGCCTGCTCTCCTCCTCATCTTCGCGCCTTTGGGGTTCTGGCGTTAGGAATTGTCAGTTGACTGAATAGAAATACTCATTTAGAGTGAAGAAAAAATCAACTTAAAGGACGAGGGAAATGGCAAAAGCGAAGCAAGTGCACGAGAAAATTCAGCGAATGTTGGCTAATAGATTCGGGTCAGTCAAGATTGACAAAGATGGTGACTTTGTTGTTAAAAATGAATCTGCATTTACGTTTGTCTCGACAATTCAGTGGAATGACGATCAAACGATTGTTCAAATTAGATGTCCGATGTTGGTTGATGTCCCGATAACAGCAGAGCTCACGCGCTGGATAGCTGTAGAGGGTCAGCGGTTTTTGTTCGGTCGCACGTATCTCAACCCGAATGAAGATGGCAAGGCGGGTTGGGTTTACTTCCAGCACAACCTGCTCGGGGACGATCTTGATGAACCGGAACTGATGGACGCTCTGGATGCGGTTGCTCTCACTAGCAACAAACTTGACAACGAGTTAAAGACCAAGTTCGGCGGAGAACTATTCGGGACTGATGACTAGGAAAAGAAGTGGCGCAACTTTCTAATCTTGCGGAGACTCTTCGCGATTACTCGATAATGTTCGCAAAGCGTAACGGAAATGAAACCGCAGATGACCTCCACTTGCTTGCCTCAATCCACCGCTGGGATCAAGTTGGGTTTGAAGAGAAATTCTCAGGACAAATAACACGAGTTCAAGCACTTATTGAGTCGAAAACGGGCGATTCAATTGAACGCCCGACTGTAGATGATGCCACCGAGAAAAGACTTCTTGCTGTATTCAATGACGAGGATGCATGGAATTTGGCGCGTGATTTAATCAGTGAATTATTCGACGTTTCAGGCATTTCACCCATGGCGATGCCAGTTCGATCACATCCATCAGTCGAAAGGTCCTCGGAATCAGACGAAGGAACCGGTAGCAGTGATAGTGATTTCTCAAACACTTTGATGATCACAGCAAGTCTTGCTGAACGAATTTCGGCGGGGCTCAACTTGGACCTTGCTGAAGTATCACGGAAGATCGCAATAGATGCATTGAAGGTCGCAGGAATTGTTGCTAATTCTGAAGTACCCGAAGTAGTGAGATTTCAGATTGCTTCGAGTCTTGGATTGGAAATGGTGGGCATCGAATTTGATGGTTCGTTATCCGATTTAGTCTCGACCGTTGCGCACGCTGGTTTTGAGGGAGCAGAGCGTCTTGGCACAGAACTGGCTCTTGCTCTGGTTGATGTTGGGGAATGGATGGCTGCATTCGATGAGGATTTGACGAGAGAGGAGACTGATCGCATTGATGGTATTCGTCTTCAGTTGAGAGACCAATTAGGTGACAAGATTCGAGCCGAGAGTGATGCGTTTCACTCATTTGATGATGATTTCTCGCATCTTGTTGGGATGCAGGGTGTAAAAGATGAACTTCGAAAGCGTGTGGAGTTTCTGCTTGTTGCCAAACGCCGCGCATCTCGAGGTCATAAAGTAGAAGTGCAGCGTTCACACATGGCATTTCTCGGAAATCCAGGTACCGGAAAGACCACGGTGGCAAGGCTTTACGGAAAATTGCTGCATGACGTGGGACTGTTGCCATCAAACAAGTTGATTGAGACTGACCGTTCCGGTTTAGTCGGTGAATACATCGGACACTCGGAGAAGAAAACACTTGATCTAATTGACTTAGCTGAGGGAGGAGTCTTATTCATCGATGAGGCGTATGCCCTCGCTGACAATTACGGGCCCGATCGGAAAGGATATGGGGCGGAAGCAACCGATGTCATTGTTAAGCAGATGGAAGACCGCAGAGACCGATTAGTTGTTATCGTCGCTGGCTACAGCAAACCGATGCAGCAATTCTTGTCGATTAACCCAGGACTCCGCTCCCGTATTCCAGTGATATTGGAGTTCTCTGACTACACCGATGATGAACTCGTGACAATCGCAGAGCGAATTGCCAAACGACGTCTTCTTATCTTGGATGAAAATGCGAAGACCAAGATTCGCACCGTCATGGCCAATGAGCGAGATGTTGAAGGATTTGGAAACGCTCGGGAAGTCGAGAATCTTCTTGATGCGGCCCAAAGAAACGTCATCGCACGCGTCTCATCTTTGGGCAACCTCGCAACATCAGAGGAGACAAGCACCATTCTCTCTGATGACATACCTGATGCCACAGAACCTGTCGCCAAGCGACCAATTGGTTTTACTCCAAATAGTTTCAGTTAGTTGATAGTTTCTTGCTATTGATTATTTCTTGAATCAACGAAAACGGTTCGTCGTTAGTTGTATTTTTCCGCTCATCCTCCGTTGCAAAAATTGAGGAAAACTGAAATGTTTTCGACCGATGATTCCTTCTTAATGAATCAGTTGTTAGTTTGAAAATTTCAAGAATTGCTGTTCGCTCGAAATTATCTTCCATCCCGGCTACCCATTCATCCATGGCTTTTTCCCATACCTTCACATCGCGAAATACAATCGCCAAACCAATTCTGATTGAGCGCCTTGGGTTATGGAGATTTCGGAACGTTCGCTCATTTGCAAGGCGTAATTGTTCTTCGCAAAGTAAAAAATAGTCGTAAAGTGCTCGACGTATGTCCTGCCTATTGATTGATTGATCACTCTCAAGGTCAACAAATGACTTGTTTTCGACGAGGATCTCATAAGGAATTCTTGCAACAATTGCCAGATATCGGGTGTTGTATTCGGCGATCAGTTCGCGCACCTCTTGATTGACACTCTGACGAAGTTGGGCAATTAAAAACCCGATACTGCCGATTGTGCCGAGGACCGCGAGCATGTTGATGTCTTCAATATTTGCCATATGAGAAGGGTAGTTTTAGAGGAATGAGTAACCGAAATTCTGGCCATCTTTTCGTGGTCAATGGAGACATTCAACAATTAGCGGTCGATGCCTGGCTATTGCCACTTGATGGGTCCTTTTCGCCAACGAAAACATGGCAAAAGACTTTGGATGGATTGAAATTTCAAAGAGCAAAGCAAGTTCCGTGGAAACGCGGTGAATTAGCAAGATTTTTAGGCTGCACCGAAGGCACCGATGTTTGGATTGGGAATGTTGGTCGAAGTCAGGAGTATCAGGATGAACACCCGACTCACTACACAGATGTTGCACTGCAGTTTCTCTATGGAGCAACTCAGAGATGGAAAGATGAAAATCCAGACGAACATCGACAACCTATTCTTGCCATCAATCATTTGGGTACGGGTAATGGCGGGGCTCGCACTTCTCACGGTGAGGTTCTCAACCAAATTGTGAGTGCAATTTCAAAAGAGTTGGATTCTGGTGATTTAGCAGCTGATGTGGTTCTTGTTTCGTGGGGCAATAAGCCCTGGAGTGCAGCCCAGCACATGCGCCATGTGCGTCGTCCCTCTTGGCGAACTGATCCACAATGGTCTTTCTCCTATCAACAAGAAGTAATTCATGATTGTGCTGAGCGAGTCGCCGAATCCTTGCGCCGAAATGCAGGGTGTGTATTTCTCGGGGCGGGGGTAAGTGTTGGAGCGGGTCTCAAAGGCTGGGATCAACTACTTCGCGATATCGGGCGGGAAACGATTCCATCTACAACGGAAGAGGACCTAAGGCAATTTCCAGATCCTCGTGACAAAGCCGCACTGGTTGAAACGAGATTGCGAAGGAATGGTCGTTCTATCGGCGAAGTTTTGCAACACCATTTGCAATCTGAGAAATACTCGTTGCAGCACGGGCTGTTAGCTTCTTTTCCGTGCAATGAGTACATCACGACTAATGTTGATGAACTTTTTGAAATGGCATGCAACGTTCACAGGGACAAGGTTGCGGTCATCCCACAACAACCAGCTGGGGCGGGACGATGGTTATTGAAATTGCATGGCACGGTTTCTCAACCTGAGTCTGTTGTATTCACTCGAGATCACTATTTTGACGCTTTTCGTTCTAGTCGTGCATTAATGGGGCTAGTGCAGGCAATGCTTTTCACTCGGCACATGGTTTTTGTTGGATATGGATTGCGAGATGAGGATTTTCATGAACTTGTTTATGAAGTGCGCAGTGCTTTTCCCGGCGGAAAATTTGCGACTGAGTTAGGAACTGCGGTTGCATTGTTTGACGACCCTGTTCAGTCGGAATTATGGAGTGACATGCTTAGTGTCGTTCCGATGCGTCCCGCATTGAACGGTCGCGCCCCGAGCAATGAAGAGGTTGCCGAGGCTGGCCGTGATGCTGCGCGTTTGTTAGACCTGATTGGGATGCTGGCTTCTCATCGATCGTCATTCTTGCTTGACTGGCACTACGAGGGTGCTCGAACCATTGAAGAAAACAAGGCGTGGCGTGAAATGGAAGCAGTAGTTGAGTTGGTTCGAAGAACATCTACCGAAGGACCTGGTTGGGACGAAGTTCGTACTTTGCTCAGTAATCTCGGCGCTGAATTTGATAAGGAGAATTTCTAAATACTGCATCAATCGCCGGATTACACCATTGAGCAAACTTGGATTGGTGCTTCGGCATCCAACGTTCAGACCTTCAGTAGTCGTGAAAAATCAGACCGTCGGTGCGTCCCAATATTCGGCGCGAACAAATACGCCGTTTTCGCGGTGCAACACAAACAGGCTTGCCTTCTTCAAAGCACGCGGTACATCTGTCATATCCATACCGCGGCGGAACAAACCATTCACCACATCGGGAATCACATCGCCGTGGCTGCACAACACTGCATTGTCGGGCGCGTCTTCAATGGCTGCTAACGATTTCTCTAACGGCGAGTCTTCCTCTATGCGCGATTCCATAACTACGGGTAACCCACACAGTTCGCTGAGTGGCTCCAGCGTTTGAACACAGCGCAAATACGGACTAGCCCACAACACACTGGGCGAAAGGCGAACAAGTAGTTGACCCAACGCATTGGCCTGCTCCCATCCGTTCTCGCTCAGCGGCCGAAGGCGGTCGTCCTCTGTCCATGCTGAACGGCTGCCAGCTTTGGCGTGGCGAACTACGTAAATGGGCATAGTGCCACCGTAGTCACAGAATCAAGTAACACGCAGGTGAACTTTTAGAGGCAGAATGTGTTCCATGGGTTTCTTTGATCGCAACCGTCAAGACGTAGTGGCAAAGGGGTACGACGAGTCTCGTTTACCTCCGGGCCAATACCTCACTGATCGATTTCCAGTACTTCATGTTGGCGAAGTGCCTACATATGAACCAGGTGAGTGGAACCTAACAATTGGTGGATTGGTTGACACGCCGTATGTGTTGACATTTGAACAACTCACTGCATTGCCTTCCATCACATTGACAACAGATATTCACTGCGTCACAAAGTGGTCCAAGTTCGACACCGTGTGGCGCGGCGTGCGCGTGCGCGATTTACTAACGGCAGCGGGCGTACACGAAGAAGGAACGCATCTCATGGGTCACGCTGAATTTGGTTACACCGCAAACGTGCCACTGGAAGATGCAACGCGTGATGAAGCACTTGTGGTGTGGGAATTTGACAATCAACCAATCGAACCGATTCACGGCGGTCCAGTGCGATTGTTGATTCCGAATTTGTATTTCTGGAAATCTCCAAAATGGCTTCGCGGATTAGAAGTAATGAATGCAGACAAGCCAGGTTTTTGGGAGCGAAATGGCTACCACATGTACGGCGATCCGTTTTTAGAACAGCGCCACTGGGGCGACTAAACGGCAATTACACCGTGGTGATGCACAAAGTATCGCCAGCAG
>Ga0208592_1000531_pt1 | contig 10504 bp, 11 predicted proteins | sample LakMenE18May10ns_FD_150712 | JGI IMG/M metagenome (GOLD analysis project Ga0208592, IMG submission 150712) | Freshwater microbial communities from Lake Mendota, WI - 18MAY2010 deep hole epilimnion ns (SPAdes) | ecosystem: Environmental > Aquatic > Freshwater > Lentic | place: Lake Mendota...
CTGCTGAAGCAATGACAACTGGAGAAGATTTCGCTTCAGCGAATTTCTCATTTAATGCAACAGTAGATAGCATTAATACAGGAGTAGCGGATAGAGATGGACATTTGAAATCAGCAGATTTCTTTGATGCCGCGAATCACCCAGGGTTGTCGTTTCAATCTACTTCAGTCAATAAAGTGAATGATCAAGAATTGGAAATTACTGGAAACATGAACATAAAAGGAGTGGAAAAACCAATTTCTTTGAAAGCGGAATTCGCTGGAATTGCGGTAGATCCTTATGGACAAACAAAAGCTGGTATGACGATTACCGGAAAAATCAAACGAAGTGACTTTGGCTTAACTTGGAGTGCTGTGACTGAGGCGGGAAACATCGTTCTTGGTGATGACATTCACTTGAATTGTGAATTGCAATTGATCAAGCAATAATCAGATTAACATAACTCATAAAAAAAGCCACCTGAAAAGGTGGCTTTTTTTAGTTTTTAATGATCTGTTTTTGAAACTGATTCATTTGATGTTTTAAAAACTCTACTTCCTTTTGAAGGATACCTAGATCATGTTTCATACTTGACATATTAAAATCTGATTCCTGCTGTTCCATTTCGTCTTGGCCGTCCTCGAAAAACCATTTCGGGGTACGACTCAAAATGCGAGACACTTCATATAGTCTAGTGATGGAAATATCCGAAACACCTCTTTCTAAATTAGAATAAGCGGCTGCTGTAATTCCTAATTCATCAGCCATGTTCTGTTGGCTGAGGTTTTGTTTTAATCGCTCTATGCGAACTTTTTCTGCTACCTTGTTTTTCACATAACAAAGCTACACTTCCAATTGAAATAATTAACTAGAAAACACTTGAAAAAAATAAGAAAAAATAGGAGAAAATATAGTTATCATAAATTAATGAATGCATTGTAATACATTGAATAATAGATTAATAAGGTTTTATTTTATTGTAATAATTAGAATAACTTAATATATTTGATAATATATGATAAGTGAAATAATAAAAAATTAATATTCTACTAATCTTTTGAAAATTAACGTTTAAATTGGTTTAATTGGGATTAAATTTGAACCAGTTTAAGTGCAGCATCAATGTGTCCAATTGGGTCAAGTTGTGAATTAAAGATGCCGATGCAAATCCCTTTTTCATTGAAAATATAGGTCACTCTTCCTGGAATTAAACCGAATAAATTGCCCGGAACACCAAATGATTTTCGAACGGTTTTTTTCGCATCGGATAACAAAGAATAGGGCAAAGAATGTTTCTTTTTAAAGTCAATGTGTGAAGACTCAGAATCCGAGGAAATTCCAAATACTTCCGTTCCTAAGTCTAAGAAGTCAGCATAGCGATCACGGAATTCACATGCTTCTTTTGTGCATCCGGGTGTATCATCTTTCGGGTAAAAAAATAGAACCAGTTTTTTCTTTCCGATAAATTCATTTATATCGACCATTTTGCCCGTTTGATCGGGTAGTATAAATGAGGGACAAGAGTCGCCAATTTGAATGGGTTTAGTCATTAAGTGCTTGTTTAAAACGAGTTAAAACGCGGTCGCGCGCAAACGCATGATCGATTATGGGGTTTGGATAGGATGTGCTTCCAAATTCGGGCACCCATTTTTTTATGTATTCTTTTTGTTTGTCGAATTTCTCTTGCTGTGCTGTTGGATTAAATACCCGAAAGTACGGTGCGGCATCGCAACCACAACCTGCAGCCCATTGCCAACCACCAATGTTGCTTGCAAGTTCGAAATCCAATAATTTTTCAGCGAAATAAGACTCTCCCCTTCGCCAATCAATGAGTAAGTGTTTTGTTAAAAAGCTCGCCACAACCATTCGGACGCGGTTGTGCATAAATCCTGTTTGATTTAATTCTCGCATTCCGGCATCAACCAATGGATAACCAGTTTTTCCTTCGCACCATGCTTGAAAGTGTCCTTCATTTTGTTCCCAAATGATTTTATCGTATTGTTTTTTAAATGAACCTTGAACAGAATGTGGAAAGTGGTGGATGATCATTTGATAGAAATCCCTCCAGATGAGTTCATTTAAGTAAGTTTCATTTGTGTTTTGTGCCATTTTGGCTAATTGACGTACACTAATCGTTCCAAACCTTAAATGGACACTTAGTTTACTTGTGGCATTCAAGTTTGGGAAATCACGCTTTTCATGATAGGATTGAATGATTTCTTTTTGAAACTTTTTCGAAGGAAATGGATGAATGTTTTCATCGCTAAATCCAAGTTCGTTTAAAGCGATCAAGTTTTCTGCTCTTTTTTGCGGGATCAAATGGGAAGCATATTGCTCTGTTGGATAAGATTTAAGGTGGTATTCCGTTAACTTGGCTTTCCACTTTCGGGCATAAGGTGTGAAAATGGTGTAAGGTAAACCATCGTCTTTCAATACCTCGTTTTTCTCAAAAATCACATGATCTTTGGATCCAATAAAAGCAATTCCCAATGATTCGAGTGCATTGAAAATGTTTTGGTCTCTTTCGAGCGCATATGGTTCGTAATCCCGATTGGTATAAACCTTTGTGGCATTAAGTTCAAGAGCGATTTCAGGAATAAGTGTGGTTGGATTACCAAAATACACCTTTAAATCAGCTCCAAAATCCTGGTATTTTTTCTTGATTTCTTGGACTTCTTGATGGATAAATCGCACGCGTTGATCGTTTTTAGGAAGTTCGCTAAGAATGCTGCTGTCAAAAATAAAAATGGATTGCACCTCATTATTTTCTTTCAGTGCCTTGTACAGCCCAGCATTATCTTCGATGCGCAAGTCCCTGCGATGCCAAAATAGTACCATGGTGAATTATTTTCCGGCGTATTCTACGCAATTATTTTCCGTTTCCCATAATTTGATGGACAGCTCTAAATGTTCAGGTAATTTTGCACGCAGTAATCCCCAAGCAACGACAGCAATGTTTTCAGCTGTCGGATTTAGGTGTTTAAATTCAGGACAATCGAGGTTTAAATTTCGGTGATCGAAACGTTCGGATATTTCACTTTGAATGGTGTCTTTCACCGTTTTAAGGTCAATGACATATCCTGTTTCAGGGTTAATTGGTCCATCCAACCAAACTTCTAAGACGTAATTATGTCCGTGGTAATTTGGATTGCTACACTTTCCAAAAACGTCTTTGTTTTGTTCGTCTGTCCAATCTGAACGAAAAAGTCTGTGTGCTGCGTTAAATGTTGCTCGTCTGCTAACTTTCATGTGTAAGTGCTTGTTGTATGGATGTGTAATGTTCGTTTATTAAGATTTGAAACCATGCTGTATATTGTTCCGGTTGCTGTTGTAAATCTTCCAAAATACTGGATAGCGATTGCCATTTAAATCCCATTGCTTCATTCAGGTTTAAATGTGGTGTTTCTTCGGTGATTCCAATAAAAACATGGTCAATTTCATGTTCAATTAAACCGTCTTCTAATTCTGCTCTATACGTAAAATGAAAGATTTCTTCCAAATTGGAACTTAAGCCCATTTCTTCTTGCAGCCTTCTCATTGCTGCTGACAGGGTGTTTTCATTTGGTCTTGGGTGACTACAGCATGTGTTGGTCCAAAGTCCGGGTGAATGGTATTTGTTTAAGGATCGCTGCTGTAGCATAAGTTCACCTTGTGAATTAAAAAGCAATATGGAAAAAGCACGATGAAGTAAGCCTTTTTGATGTGCCTCCAATTTCTCCATGGTGCCTATTTCAAGATCAAACGGATCCACAAGAATGACGTGCTCCATTTCCTATAATAAATTCAAATTATGACGTACGTAGGATGTCAATAAAATGCGCATTTTGCGGTAATTTGGAATGCGTATACGCTCCGTCAAAATAGTGTTAGCAGAGGTCGCCTTGATTTTCTTAAACAATTTGAAATAATACTTATAGGCCATATAGACACCAAATCTTGCTTTTTTGGGAAGTTGTATGATTCCTTCATAGCCCGCTCTAAAGTCAGCTTCGATGTCGGCTTCAATTTCCTTTTTTACTGTAGCATTGAATTCTTCCATATTGATTCCAGGAAAATACGTTCTGCCAAGTGTTTGAAAATCATCTTTTAAATCGCGTAAAAAATTGATTTTTTGGAATGCCGAACCTAATTTCATGGCACTAGGCTTCAATCGTTCATATTCCTTATCATCTCCGTTAACGAATACTTTCAAGCACATTAAACCAACCACTTCGGCGGAGCCTAAAATATATAATTCGTATTGCTCCTTGGTATAATATTGTTTATTTAAATCCATTTCCATAGAATTTAAAAAAGTATCAATGAGTTCCATGGGAATCGAGTACTTATTAACCGCCCATTGGAAACTATTCAAAATGGGATTTAATGAAATTCCTTCTGCAATTGCTTTGTACGTTTGTACTTTGAAATCAGCTAAAAGCGCCTCTTTGTCAAAACCGTGAAACGAGTCAACAATTTCATCAGCGAAACGTACAAATCCATAAATGGAATAGATGGGTTTGTGCAATTCTGTATCCAAAAAGCTAATGCCTAAAGAGAAAGAGGTGCTGTATCTTTTTGTGGTCAATTGACTCATTTCTTGACTAATGTCATCGAATAGTTGTTTCATAGCCATCTTATTTAAGCGGGAATTCTTTAATGATTTGTTTCGCCACTACTTCACCGGAAATAATGGAAGGAGGTACTCCTGGTCCAGGTACAGTCAATTGTCCGGTATAATAGAAGTTCTTCAATTTTTTGTTTTTCAAACGAGGTTTCAGGATAGCGGTTTGAAGCAAGGTATTCGCCAATCCGTAAGCATTTCCCTTGAACGCGTGGTAATCTTGTTTAAAATCGTTGATGCAATAACTTCGCTTGTAAACGATGTTTTCGCGGATGTCATTTCCAGTGATGTCCTTTAATCTTTGGAGCAAAACATCAAAATATTTTTCGCGGATTTCTTCTTCGTCTTTCAAATTTGGAGCAATGGGAACCAAGAAAAATATGTTTTCACATCCTTCAGGAGCCACGCTTGGATCTGTCATGGATGGGGCACTCATGTAAAAAAGCGGAGAAGTTGGCCAACTTGGATCTTTGTAAATTTCTTTTCCGTGTTCTTCTAGAGATTCATCAAAGAATAAGTTGTGGTGTTGAACATTATTAAGGCGCTTGTTAATTCCCACGTAAAAAATCAAACAAGATGGTGCCATGGTACGTTTGTCCCAATATTTTTCGGTGTAATTGGCTTTGTCTTTCAGTAAGGCGCTCTCGGTGTGTTGGTAATCTGCTCCTGAAATAATGATGTCTGTTTCAAATAAATTTGAAGCGGTCTGAGCACCTGTAGCCATTTTGTCCGCGCTCGTAAAACTCGTAACTTCTTGATCTGTTAAAATTTTCACCCCTTGATCTTTGGCGATTTTTGCAAAAGCTTCAATGAACTTGTGCATTCCCCCCATTGGATACCAGGTACCCAAGGAAATATCTGCGTAGTTCATCAACGAATAAAGCGCAGGTGTTTCATTCGGCATCGCCCCCAGAAAAAGAACAGGAAATTCAAGAAGGGATAATATTTTTGGATGTTTAAAGTACTTTCGAATGTAGGTCGAAAAAGACGAAAGTAAGTGCATATTGAATAAGCCACCTAAAACTCGTCTATCCGCAAACTCCATCAAACTTAAGCTTGGTTTGTACACCAAGTCTTGCATGCCGACTTGGTATTTATATTCAGCATCTTTTAAGAATTTGCGTAATTGCAATGAACTACCTGGTTCAAGGGATTCAAACCATGTTTCCAGTTCATTCATTGTTGCAGGAACATCGGTATAACTGTGGTCTGGCCAATAAACTCGGTAGGATGGATCCAAGCGTTTTAACTCGTAAAAATCACTGGTCGTGTGACCGAATTGTTGATAGAATCGTTCAAAAACGTCGGGCATCCAATACCAACTTGGGCCCATGTCAAAAACAAATCCATCGCTTTCAAATTGACGCGCTCTACCTCCAATGTGACTATTTTTCTCTAAAATGGTCACATCGTATCCAGCTTTTGCTAAAAAAGCAGCGGAAGACAAACTGGAAATACCAGCACCAAGAATGGTAACTTTTTTACTCATATATTAATTTGCTGAAAAAGCAAAGTCAGGTAAGCTATCCATTAATTTTTTGCGTGCAATGAAAATGCGGCTTTTCACTGTTCCAATGGGAATATCTAATTTGTCTGCGATCTCTTTGTATTTGAATCCTTGAAAGTGCATTTCAAAGGGTTCTTTATATTCTTCCCCTAAGGTATCAATTTTTTGTTGAATATCCTTTACTGAAATGATTTCAATGGCAGATTCTTCATGACTTGGTGTGTTTGATACCAAAAATGACTCTTTCGAATGGTCAAAAATTGCCCCTGATTTTACTTTTCTTCGGTATTGATTGATAAACAAATTTCGCATGATGGTAAAAACCCAGGCTTTGAAATTCGTTTGAGGCGTGTAATAATTGCGATAAGTGATCGCTTTCAACATGGTCTCTTGTGTTAAGTCCTTCGCATCCTCGTGATTTCGAGTAAAACTCATGGCAAAGGAAGTTAGATTATGCTCTAATCCAACTAGTGCTTCATTAAATTCTAAGGTTGACATACTACTTTGTTTAACAATTACGGAATAAAGTTAAACAAAAATGTTTAATGAAAAACAAAAAAGATTAAACAAAAAACAAAAAATAGTTTCAAAAAAAGGCTAAATGCTTTATAGTCTTTGTGTTAAGCTGGTAAAAAAAACAAAAAAAATTAGGCTTGAACATTTTTTAGCATGACTTCAACCATGGCTTCTGTATCAAATTGTGCTTTCCAACCCCAATCTTTTTGAGCATATGAATCATCAATGCTATTCGGCCAGCTGTCTGCAATTTCTTGACGAAAATCTGGTGCATAGCTAATCTTGAAATCCGGTAAATGTTTTTGAATGGTTTGACTCAACTCAGCAGGTGTAAACGAAGATCCGGCAAGGTTGTATGCCGAGCGAATGTGGATTTTTTCCGGAGGGGCTTGCATGAGCTCGATGGTTCCTCGTATCGCATCGTCCATGAACATCATGGGTAATTCTGTGTCTTCCTTTAAAAAACAGGTAAAGTTTCCTTGTGCCTTTGCTTTGTAAAAAATATCCACTGCGTAATCGGTAGTACCTCCTCCTGGCAAACTTTTATAGGAAATTAGTCCAGGGTAACGAATGCTGCGAACATCCACTCCAAATTTATGATGGTAGTATTCACACCAGCGCTCGCCTGCCTGCTTGGAAATTCCGTAAACAGTTGATGGCTCCATAATGGTGTGTTGTGGCGTTTGATTGGCAGGAGTCGTTGGTCCAAAAACAGCAATCGAACTTGGCCAAAATACTTTTTTCACATGTCCTTCTTTGGCTAAATCCAAAATCGTAAACAAGCCCTCCATGTTCAAGCGCCATGCGAAATCTGGATTCTTTTCCGCTGTTGCAGAAAGCAAAGCTGCCAACAAATAAACTTCTTCTACTTTTTCATTGATTATATAGTAACGTACCGCATCGCGGTCGAGAATGTCCATTTTTATGTAGGGCCCATTCGATAAAATGCTTGGACACTCATCTTTAAGGTCTGCTGCTACGACATTTTCCGATCCATGAATATTGCGCAGCGCAAGTACAAGTTCAGTACCAATTTGACCGCAAGAACCGATCACGATGATTTTTGACATGATAAAAGTATTTAGACAAATTTAAGTTTTGCTTTGATTAAATATCCCTTTCTTTTCTATTTTTATTTCGTAGAAAACTGATTAAAATCATTTATTTCTGAATTAGAGCGCTTTAGTTTTGCACCTAAGTCGATCTTTTTTTGTAGAATTAGGTCATCTTTTCAAAACGATAAATTTAAAACTATGCCTTTTTATCATCAATTAGGAAAAATTCCGCACAAACGCCACACTGTTTTTCGCCAAGAAAACGGAGAATTGTACCATGAACAATTATTTGGTACCGCTGGATTTGATGGGATGTCAACCTTAATGTACCACATTCAACCGCCAACAGTTGTAAAAGAAATCTTAGGTCAAACCGACATTACACCAGAAGTTGCCATTGAGAAAAATATGCTCATGCGTAGTTTTCGTGGGTACGATTTAAAACCTGCAGAGGATTATGTGGAAAGCCGTGTACCGGTATTGGTCAATAGTGATGTCTACATTGAACTAGCAGCGCCGACAAAATCCATGAAGGATTATTTCTATAAAAATGCGGATGCGGATGAAGTTATTTTTATTCACCGCGGATCTGGTAAGTTGAGAACTCAATTAGGAAACATTGACTTTAGTTACGGTGACTACCTTGTTATTCCGCGTGGAATGATTTATCAATTTGAATTCAACGATAGCGATAACCGTTTGCTAGTCATCCAGTCCTTTCATCCCGTTTTTACGCCAAAACGTTACCGAAATTGGTTTGGACAATTGCTAGAACATTCGCCTTATTGCGAGCGTGATTTACGTCGGCCTCAAGAATTAGAAACGCATAACGAAGAGGGGGATTTCTTGATTCGCATCAAAAAACAAGATGTATTATACGATTACGTCTATGCACATCATCCATTTAATGTGGTTGGCTGGGATGGATACAATTTCCCTTATGCTTTTTCGATTCATGATTTCGAACCGATCACTGGACGTGTACATTTACCTCCTCCCATTCACCAGACTTTTGAAACAAGTGCTTTTGTTATCTGTTCATTTGTTCCTCGCTTGTACGATTACCATCCTGATTCCATCCCTGCTCCATATAACCACAGCAACATCGATTCGGATGAAGTACTCTATTATGTAGATGGTGATTTTATGAGTCGAAACAACATTGAGAAAGGTCAAATCACCTTACATCCTTCTGGAATTCCACACGGGCCGCACCCCGGAGCATACGAACGCTCCATTGGAAAAACAGAAACGCAAGAACTTGCGGTGATGATTGATACCTTCAAACCTTTGAAATTAACAAAACGTGCGATGGAAATGGAATTACCTGAATATGTAAAGTCCTGGATTCACTAAGTCCTGAATTTTCGATAATATTGCAAAGAATTTAAAAACATGGCAGCAGAAATTAAAAATTTGAAAGATCTACAAAACGTAGAATATAGTTTAGAGAAGTTATTTGCCGATGCAGAAGACTTTTTACCTCTTTTAGGAACGGATTACGTGGAATTATACGTGGGCAATGCAAAACAATCTGCGCATTACTATAAAACCGCTTTTGGGTTTCAATCGGAAGCATATGCTGGATTGGAGACCGGTTTAAAGGATCGTGTTTCCTACGTTCTCAAGCAAGATAAAATCCGATTGGTTTTAACGACACCTTTGACTTCGGATAGCCCGATCAACGAACACATTAAAAAGCATGGTGATGGTGTAAAAGTCATCGCGCTTTGGGTTGAAGATGCTACCAAAGCATTTGAAGAAACGACAAAACGTGGTGCGAAACCTTTCATGGAGCCAACACGCGAAGCGGATGAAAATGGTTATGTCGTGCGTTCAGGTATTTATACCTACGGAGAAACCGTACACATTTTTGTTGAGCGCAAAAATTACCATGGAATTTTCCTTCCAGGATATAGAAAATGGGAATCACATTACAATCCAGAACCAACTGGTCTGAAATTCATCGATCATATGGTTGGAAATGTGGATTGGCACGAAATGAATACTTGGTGTGATTTCTATAAAAAAGTCATGGGATTTGCCCAAATCATTTCCTTTGACGACAATGACATTTCCACTGAGTACACCGCTTTGATGTCGAAGGTAATGTCCAATGGTAACGGAAGAATTAAATTCCCTATCAATGAACCAGCAGAAGGAAAGAAAAAATCTCAAATCGAAGAATACATTGATTTCTATGAAGGTGCAGGTGTTCAACACATTGCTGTAGCAACGAATGACATTGTTGCAACCGTTTCTGCTATGCGCGACCGCGGCGTTGAATTTTTATATGTTCCTGAAACGTACTACGATGATTTGATTGAACGAGTAGGGGACATTGAAGAAGACATAGAAGTATTAAAACAACATGGAATTTTAATTGACCGTGACGATGAAGGTTACTTGTTACAACTTTTCACGAAACCAGTAGTAGACCGTCCAACAATGTTCTTTGAAATCATCCAACGAAAAGGCGCACAGTCTTTTGGTAAGGGGAACTTTAAAGCATTGTTTGAATCCATTGAAAGAGAACAAGAAAATCGAGGTACGCTATAATCGTGTTACTTTAGACATAAAAAAAGCCCTGACAGTAGAATCGTTAGGGCTTTTTTGTTGCATTTTATTTCACCTAAAGTTGGTCAATAAGTGCGTTTATTTCGTGCTGAATGGATGTTGTGTGATCGAGGTTATACGCATTTTGCAAGCGTTCAACAAGAATGGCATGATCCGTAATTCCTTCAGCTTTGGTATCCGTCACCACTTGTTGAATCGATTTTGGCCGTGGTCCCCAGGTAAAGACTTCTTGAAAGTCTTGATCTAGGCAAATTAATTTTGGAATGG
>Ga0208592_1000535_pt1 | contig 10458 bp, 11 predicted proteins | sample LakMenE18May10ns_FD_150712 | JGI IMG/M metagenome (GOLD analysis project Ga0208592, IMG submission 150712) | Freshwater microbial communities from Lake Mendota, WI - 18MAY2010 deep hole epilimnion ns (SPAdes) | ecosystem: Environmental > Aquatic > Freshwater > Lentic | place: Lake Mendota...
TTTTTCAACTTCCACTGCTTGGTTTATCCGTGCTGTTGCCCCGCCTCGCCAGATGTTACAAATTGCAAGTGCGAGTGCATCCGTTGCATCAACAGGTTTAGGGATTGAATCAAGGTTGAGAATCTTTTGGACCATCTGTGCGACCTGTGCTTTATTGGCACGACCTGATCCTGAGACTGCAGCTTTTACTTCACTGGGTGTGTGCATCATGACTGGAATTCCAGCTTTAGCTGCAATAAGTAATGCAATGCCTGCTGCTTGACCAGTTCCCATCACTGTGCGCACGTTGTGTTGTGCAAACACTCGCTCAACTGCGATGACATCTGGATTCCACAAGGCAATCCATTCATTTAAGCCTTTGTCTATTTCAAGTAAGCGGTTTTCAAGAGCCATATCTGCCGGCGTCATAACGACACCAACGCCGACCATCTTTAGTGGTGAACCAGGGCTACCTTCAACTATTCCGATACCGCAGCGCGTTAGACCAGGATCAATCCCTAGTACGCGCATCACGGCCACCATTTCCTTAGGTTCATTGCAAGGTTTCTAGCCTAGGCCTTACCTATGACGAACTTATTCCAGGCTCGCCATAACCTCATCTGAAACATCAAAATTGCTATAGACGTTTTGCACATCATCGAGCTCTTCAATCGCATCGATTAGTTCAAATACCTTCTTGGCCCCATCGGCATCTAGAGGTATCGACATTGATGGAAGGAATGAAGAATCTGCTGATTCATAGTCAATTCCAGCGCTCTGAAGTGCGGTTCGAACTTGAACCAAATCAACTGGCTCACAAACAACTTCAAAAGATTCACCTAGATCATTGACTTCTTCAGCGCCTGCATCCAAAACCGCTTCGAGAACGCGATCTTCAGTTAATCCATCAACCTTGTTAACGATGATGACGCCCTTGCGATTGAATAGATAGGAAACAGAACCAAGATCTGCCATGGAACCACCGTTGCGTGTTACCGCAACTTTGATCTCTGATGCAGAGCGATTGCGGTTATCTGATAAACACTCAATCATGATTGCCACACCACTTGGGCCATAGCCCTCATACATAATCGTGATCCAGTCTTTAGCACCAGCTTCTAAACCAGCACCACGTTTGATTGCACGATCGATGTTATCTGCTGGCATTGAAGACTTCTTAGCCTTTGTGACAGCATCAAATAAAGTTGGATTGCCTTCCATGTCAGCGCCGCCATTGCGTGCTGCTACTTCAATTGCGCGAATCTGCTTTGCAAAAACCTTTGCACGACGACTATCGATAATCGCCTTCTTATGCTTGGTCGTCGCCCACTTGGAATGGCCGGACATGGCTTACACCTTCAATCTAATTCCTATGATTATGAAACTTACTTTACCTTCTCTAATGCAGGCTTTGCCACTTCCTCTATAAAGTAGCGATGAATTCGATGATCTGCCGTGAGCTCTGGATGAAACGAAGTGGCAAGCAGAGTCTTTGAACGAACGGCCACTGGATGTGAATCAACTGAAGCCAAGACTTGCACCCCAGCCCCCACCTTTTCCACCCATGGTGCACGGATAAAGACGGCCCTAATCAAATCTGCAGACCCATCATCGAAAGAAATATCTGATTCAAAGGAATCAACTTGGCGACCAAAAGCATTTCTGCGCACGGTGATATCTAATCCACCAAAGGTTTTCTGTCCTTGTTTTGCATCCAGAATGGTGTTGGCCAACAAAATCATTCCGGCGCATGAGCCATAGACGGGCATGCCATCTGCAATACGTTGCTTTATTGGTTCATAGATCTCAAAAATCTCAGAGAGTTGAGCGATAGTTGTTGATTCCCCGCCAGGCAATACAAGGGCATCTACTTGCGCTAGCTCAGAAGGACGTCGCACTTCAATGGGATCAATGCCGCAAGCAATCAAAGCACTCACATGCTCGCGAACATCACCCTGGAGTGAGAGAACTCCGACCTTCATGAAAGAAGTGAACTACCAGCCGCGATCGGCAAGACGGTGTGGTGCTGGAAGATCTGCAACGTTAATACCAACCATCGCCTCACCCAAACCGCGAGATGCATCAGCAACAACCTTTGCATCATTCCAAAACGTAGTTGCCTTCACACACGCGGCTGCGCGTTGTGCTGGGTTTCCAGATTTGAAAATACCAGAGCCAATAAAGACACCATCTGCGCCCATGGCCATCATCAATGCAGCATCAGCTGGAGTTGCAATTCCGCCTGCAGTAAAGAGAACCACTGGCAGCTTGCCGCTTTGTGCTACTTCTTTAACTAATTCATATGGAGCTTGTAGCTCTTTGGCTGCAACATAGAGTTCATCTTCACGCATTGACGACAGACGACGAATCTCGCCGCCAATCTTGCGCATGTGTTGCATAGCATTTGAAACATCGCCAGTACCAGCTTCACCCTTAGAGCGAATCATTGCTGCGCCTTCGTTAATACGGCGAAGTGCCTCACCAAGATTTGTAGCACCGCAAACAAAAGGAATGGTGAAATCCCACTTGTCGATGTGGTTTTCATAATCTGCAGGTGTTAAAACTTCTGACTCATCGATGTAATCAACACCGAGAGATTGCAAAACTTGAGCTTCAACGAAGTGGCCAATACGTGCTTTAGCCATAACAGGGATAGAGACTGCTGCTTGAATCTTTTCGATCATGTCAGGATCAGACATACGAGCTACTCCGCCTTGTGCACGGATATCTGCAGGTACGCGCTCCAGCGCCATAACAGCAACTGCGCCAGCATCTTCGGCAATCTTTGCTTGCTCAGCGTTAACGACATCCATGATGACGCCGCCTTTGAGCATCTCTGCCATACCGCGCTTTACTCGTCCTGTGCCTTTTACTTCTGACATTTACTCACCTTCGCCTGTGTAGGGGAACATCCTACTTTGTCTTCGTAGGTTTGGCGCTCGCAGATAAATAGGTGAAATCAGGCTCCTTATCGCACAGAGCTACCCAAATCTGCCCCGGAGCAAAGTTCACTTCACTTCCATCCTTCAAGGTCCACGTGGTTCCTTCGCCCTCACTCGCCCTATTCCAGAGCGCTGCAAAGGTTTTGCCATCGCGCAAAATGAAACCACGGCCACTACCAACGGTTTGGGAAAGTGGAGTTACTCCTCCAACTTTGTCCCGATATTCAGAGTCTGTTATTGAAACCATTTGAATAACTAAAGTTGTTGGTCCAAGGATCACTCCAGATTCTGCAACATTGCTCTTTGAATTATGTGAGAGCAACCAACGAGATTCTGACTCTGACCATTCAGCGCTATATCTAGCAGCAGGCCAACGCATGATCACTGACTGAGTTGGCTTGCCACCTTGCGGTGCATCACCAAAGCTCCATCCAACGTTTTTCGCACTTGCTACCTGATAATTCTTTTCAACAACTTTGGCCATCAGTAGGTCGGCTCGTAGCACCATTGCAACAGGTGGAACACGATTGGGATCAGTTGTGTAGATAGATGGAGGTTGTGCCTGTGCTCCTAGATTTTGTAGGTTCGCAGCATCAATAACCGGCAACAGCTTTCTCTGCGCACCGCTATAGGCAAATGCGACTCGACCATACTGGGCCAAGATGTCGATGTCAGAGATACGTGCACTTCGCACTGGTCCCACGCGCTCTGGAATAACTGATGAAAAAATCGCTGCAAGACGCGTTAATCCACCTTCAACCTGCTCTATGTAAACAACATCGGCATCCTCTAAACCAATTTGTGGATGCGCAGCATTTGTATCATCAATTTTGACGGCAAGAACCGGACCATTACTTCCTTCCCGCCCACTGAGAACATTGCGCTTGGCAGCTTCAGGCAATAAATCTGAAATCGCCGAACAACCGGAGAGCAGAACGGTAAGAGAAAACGCTAGAACTAAGCGCCTATAAAACATCGGATTCGAACTCATATGTAACAGGCAGTGGCGCTGTGCCAGCCAATCTAAAGGTTCTGACAACAAACTTCCGGCGCACCATGACAGTTGATGACACTGCATCTGTGTGAATAGAAATTGCCACGCGAATCTTTGCTGTTAATGCTGATAACTCTTGCAAGAGCGCTTGCTCAGAAACTGAGGCATGCGGCAAACCATCTGAAATGAGTAGGCCTAAAGCACCAGATAAACCACTCTCTGCCATCGATCGGTTTTTGATATCAGCATCTCTTGCTTGGTAGGCAGCACCCGTGAGCAACATGGAAGAAGCTGGATCAGCTAAATCGCTATGCGCAATCTCCAAGGCAATGGCTGCTCTTTTTTGCAACAACACATCCAGGTTTGCCCAACTTGTTTCCACGCGGTGATGCAATCTATCTAAGCGAGTGGCTGAAAAGGTTAGGTACCAAAGTCCAAGTAAAAGTAGAAAGCCAAGGAAGAGCAGAGTCTTCATCGTTTCTCCTCATCACGCGATAGGAATCGATTCCAGGAACGTTGATCTGAACCCAATGTCACACCTTTGCCACCAACGATAGCCATCTCATAAATAGAGAAGATCTGCTGGGCAACAACTTCCCAATCAAAGAGCTGGGCACGCTTCTTACCCGCTACCGCTAACTCCTTGCGTTTTTCTTCATCGCGCAACAGATCGATAACTACTTTAGCTAAATCAGTTGGGTTTTCAGATTCAAAGAGGGCTCCATACTTTCCTCCACCTAAAAGAGAATCAAAGGCAGGAATATCACTTGCAACAACACATGCTCCTCCAGCTAATGCCTCAGCCAAAATAATTCCAAATGATTCACCGCCAGTATTAGGTGCAACATAGAGTGAAACCGATGACATGAAATCTGCTTTTTCTTGCTCTGAGATTTTGCCAAGGAATTCAAAGCGATCACGCAGCTGCGGATCAATCTCTTTCTCAAAATCCTTAGGATTACCAGGTCCGGCAACAATTACTCTCACATCTGGGGCAAAGCGGGCGATTATCGGCAGTGCGTCAACTAGAACCTGCAAACCTTTGCGAGGTTCCTCAAATCGACCGATAAAGCCAATGGTGTTTCCAGACCACTTCTCTTGGGCGCTTCCATCGGAGTATCGCTTGGCGTAAATTCCATTAGGAACAACTACAGCATCTGTTTCCAGGTGATCTGTAAGTGTCAGGCGTGCAGCCTCCGATACGGCGATACGAACTGAGAGTTTTTCAATTGCAGGCTCCAAAATGGGACCGATAGCAAAAATAACTTTCTGTCGCTTTGCTGCAGCATGGAATGTTCCAACCATGGGACCTTCTGCTGCCCAGCATGCTAGAAGTGAAATCGAAGGAATCGCCGGTTCATGCAAGTGGAGCAAATCAAAATTACCTGCACCAATCCACTGTCGCACTCTGGCGTATGCAATCGGACCAAAGAGAACACGGGCAACTGCGCCGTTATATGGAATAGAGATTGGTTTACCTGCGCTAACAACATAGTCCGGCAACTCCTCTTCATCTATCGCAGGCGCTAAAACAGAAACGGTATGACCAGAGGCAATAAGAAACTCCGCTAAATCGCGCACATGGTTTTGCACACCACCCGGTGTGTCCCAACCATAAGGACAGACAATTCCAATTCGTAGCTTCTTCGTCAGCATTAGTCGCGATCCTTAAAATCGCCATCAACCCAAATGCGCTGCATCATGTGCCAATCTTGAGGGTACTTGGCAATACCTTGAGCAAATAGATCGGCACTCTTTTGTACCAATGCGGCAACGCGCTCTGTTTCACTTCCTTCGGTTGGAATCTCAACGCGAGTGAAGTCAATATGAATTCCTGTTTGAGTATATGAAACATAGGCACTTATCAGCGGTGCACCGGTTCTAATAGCCAGAAGTGCAGGTCCGGCAGGCATTCTGGCTGGTCCCCCAAAGAAGTTCACATCGATTCCAGATTTAGATAGGTCACGATCTGCGGCAAGTGCCACTACGCAACCAGTTCTAATGCGCTGCATCAATGTAGGAATGACACGTCCATCTAAAGGCAGAGATTCCATTCCAAAATCTGAGCGGTATTGCATGAATTTCTTAAACAGTTTTTCAGGTTTCAAATGCTCAGCAACGGTAACAATCTTGGCTCCGCGAGCACAGAAATATGCAGCTGCATGGTCATAGTTACCGCAATGGGGCAAGGTTACTATTGCGCCATTTCCAGCAGCAACTGCATCCATCAAGATGCTCTCGTCGTTAAATGTAACCGTTCCAAGAATGCGCTCTTTCGACCAATCAGGAAATCTAAAGGTGTCACACCAATATCTAAGGGCTGAACGCATTCCCTTGTAGGTGAGAAGATCTAAATCAAGTGCGGTGATGTTGGGTTGCGTACGAGCAAGATTTGAACGCAAGCGCCTAACGCTTTTGCCGTTCTTTTTGACCATGTAATCCGCAACTGAATTTGCTCGAGAATAAACAAAGCTTTCAGGCAGCCAGCGAAGAATTCGCCACGCTACGAAATAACCCCATGCAGCAATATTTTCACTCACGCGGATAGAGCCCTACGCACAATCAACATTCGCTGAATTACTGTCACAGCGCCGAGAACGGCTAGCAACCACATTCCACCTGCCAAAACATAAGGAACTCCAAGACCATCGAGTGCAATTGCAGACATAGCCATCAATAATCGTTCGGTGCGCTCTGCAATCCCACCTGAGCAGGCGATAGAAAAACTTTCTGCTTTTGCACGAATGTATGGAACAAGCATTCCGGTGACCAACGTGGCAATTACGACAAAACTTAACGGGTCGTCATTGTTAATCAAGTAAATACTCACACCTAACAAAATCGCGGAATCAGTTACGCGATCAATTGTGGAGTCAAGGAAACTACCCCACGCACTAGCACCGGCTTTTGAAATACGTGCCATGGTGCCATCAAAGAGATCGCTAAGGGCAAATATGAAAATCACTGCAGTTCCAATGAAGAAATCTCCACGGGGATAGAAATAGAGCGCTGAAGCCACAACTCCAACAGCGCCCACCCAAGTGACAGCATTTGGAGTAATTCCAATGCGCAGCGCGAATGAGGCTACGGGTGTTATTAATCTCGTAACCGCTGGTTTTAATGAGCGACTTAGCATCACTGCACATCGTAGGCTGACCCAGTGCAGAATCCCACATCGCCTCTCAATCTCTGCGTCTTTGGCCACCCTTCAGCCCAGCCGCAAGAAGTTGCCAAAGCCCTAGGGGCCGCACTTGGCACAGAAGCAAACGGTGATATTTCCTGCGCACTCTTTGTTGTCAATCCCAATACGGGAATTGACCAGGCGACTATTGATCAATGGCAATCATTTGATGAATTTCTAACGCCACGCATGATTATTGTTACTGAGTTAGATGGAAATAGCGCCGATTTTGATGATGCAACCATGTTGGCAACACGAGTCTTTGATCAGGTTGCAACACCTTATTTAGTTCTCCATGATGAGGATGGTTCACCAAGAGCCCTCATTTCACTCTCTGACATGATCATCACTGATTACTCCACGACTCCCCCAACACGAAATGCATGTGAGCCAGAGCATGAGACCTTGGTGCAAGAGTTTCGTGATGAATATTTAGAGCTTGTTACATCCATGGGTGAAGGAGCATTTGCAGCTGGAGTTCTCTTCCCAGCCATTCCACTAGTAATTGATAAAGGCATTGGCTTAGATGTAATACAAAACTATCTATCTGAACTTGCCTAGCGCTACCAAGCCGCAGATATCTCTTCTCGCGTCAGATTAAGTAGTTGTGGCAGAACTTTAGTTTTACCAATAATCGGCATGAAGTTAGCGTCCCCACTCCAGCGCGGAACAATGTGCTGATGAATATGTTCTGCAACGCCAGCGCCAGAGATTGCTCCCTGATTCATTCCTAAGTTAAAGCCCGCAGGTGCTGAAACTTTGCGAATAGTTTTCATCGCGTGAGAACTCAGTGACGAGATCTCGTTTCGCTCTTCATCAGTTAAATCTGTCAGATCAGCGACGTGCCTATAGGCACACACCAATAAATGTCCTGGGTTGTATGGATACAAATTCATCACAACAAATGCACTCACACCTCTGTGAACAATTAAGCCTTCTTCATCACTTAATGTGGGGATGCGACAGAAAGGGCACTCAACTTCATTTCCCTCTAATGGGCGGTTTTCACCACGTAAATACTCAAGACGGTGTGGTGCCCAAAGACGTTGCCAACCATCAGGCATACCTGCACCATCTATATGCATGATTAAACCTGTGTGCGCTCAGCTACAGTTTTTTGAATCTCAGCAATTGCTTGCGCAATCGGAATTCCATTTTTCTGTTCACCATTGCGATAGCGGAATGAGACAGCTCCTGCTGCCATATCTTCCTCGCCTGCAATAACCATAAATGGAACCTTTTGCATCTGAGCATTGCGCACCTTCTTTTGCATGCGATCATCCGAGGCATCTAGCTCTGCGCGAATGCCAGCTCTCTTCATCTGCTTAATGACATCAGCTAAGTAATCTGCAAATGCTTCAGCAACTGGAATACCAACTGCCTGCACAGGAGCAAGCCATGGCGGGAACGCACCTGAGTAATGCTCGGTTAGAACTCCAAAGAATCTTTCGATGGAGCCAAAGAGAGCACGGTGAATCATTACTGGGCGCTGGCGTGAACCATCTGCAGCTGAGTACTCAAGTTCAAAACGTTGTGGAAGTTGGAAGTCCACTTGAATCGTTGACATCTGCCATGTGCGACCAATGGCATCTTTTGCTTGCACCGAAATCTTTGGACCATAAAACGCTGCGCCACCTTCATCCAAGACAAGCTCGAGGTTCTGTGCAACGGCAGCTTTGCGTAAAGTTTCAGTTGCTTCTTGCCAATCTGAATCTTCTCCCACAAACTTTTCTGGATTCTTAGTTGACAGCTCCAAATAGAAATCATTGAGTCCATAGTCACGCAAAAGGTTGAGTACGAAGGTAAGCAATGAATCCAGCTCATCTGCCATCTGCTCTTTTGTGCAGTAGATGTGTGCATCATCTTGCGTGAATCCGCGAGCACGAGTAATTCCATGGAGCACGCCAGATTTTTCATAGCGATAAACAGTTCCGAATTCGAATAAGCGAAGTGGAAGCTCGCGATAAGAGCGCTGACGGGCTTGGAAAATAAGGTTGTGGAACGGACAGTTCATCGGCTTCATGTAGTACTGCTGGCCAGGCTTTTTAATAGTTCCGTCGGCATGGAGCTCTTCATCCATGATCATCGGTGGATACATTCCCTCGGAGTACCAATCCAAGTGGCCAGACTTTTCAAACAAAGCTGCCTTAGTTAAATGAGGTGAATAGACGAACTCGTAATCTTCTTCTTCATGGCGCTTGCGTGAGTAATCCTCCATCGCCCGGCGAATAATTCCGCCCTTGGGATGAAAGACAGCGAGTCCTGAGCCAATCTCTTCTGGAAAAGAAAACAGATCTAACTCTGTACCAAGTCGTCGGTGATCGCGCTTTTCTGCCTCTGCTAGAAGTTCTAAGTGTGCGTTGAGTTCATCTTGTGAAGGCCAGGCAGTGCCATAGATGCGCTGGAGCATCGGATTTTTTTCAGAGCCGCGCCAGTAAGCAGCTGCGCTGCGCATTAATTTAAATGCAGGAATCTGTTTTGTTGATGGTAGATGCGGACCTCTACATAGATCTGACCACACAGGGTTTCCATCACGACCTAAGTTGTCATAGATGGTGAGCTCTGCTCCCCCAACTTCAACACTGGCTTCCTCCCCAGCAGGTCCTTTAATACCAATGAGTTCACACTTATATGGCTCATGTGAAAGTTCAACCAATGCATCCTTTTCAGTAACGACACGGCGGCGAAAGCGCTGTCCGTCTTTAACAATCTTGCGCATAACACTTTCAATCTTGATTAAATCATCTGGATTAAAGGGTGTCTTTGGATCAAAGTCGTAATAGAAACCATCTTTGATCGGTGGACCAATTCCAAGCTTTGTGTCAGCGAAAACCTCTTGCACAGCCTGTGCCATGACGTGGGCAGTTGAGTGGCGAAGAACAAAGAGACCATCAGGTGAGTTGATTAAGACAGACTCAACAACATCGCCTTCTTGTAGATCAGTCCAAAGATCTTTAAGAACACCATTAATTCGGCAAACAACGACTTCCTTATTATCTGCAAAAAGATGGGTGGGGCGTTGATCTGCCTCTATGGAGCGTGAAGCACCATCAACGGTTACCTGGATCATGTGGCTAGCCTACCGAATACTTATGTGCCAACGCCTTTATTTCTTCCCCGAAGGCGTGTGAAAGATGCAACGGCCGTGAATCAATCGATGAAATCGTGTGAGATAAACGCAAACTACTAATAAAAAAGGCTGACGTGATTTCCACTAGCCGTTCTGCTGGGATGCTCTCGATGGCAATTAGATGATTTTCTAGCAGAATTTGACGAATAATTCCTGGCAGAACAACATCAGTAGTTGGAGGTGTCACCCACCGACCATCAATATTTGCAATCAGATTAGTAACTGAGCCTTC
>Ga0208592_1000537_pt1 | contig 10447 bp, 10 predicted proteins | sample LakMenE18May10ns_FD_150712 | JGI IMG/M metagenome (GOLD analysis project Ga0208592, IMG submission 150712) | Freshwater microbial communities from Lake Mendota, WI - 18MAY2010 deep hole epilimnion ns (SPAdes) | ecosystem: Environmental > Aquatic > Freshwater > Lentic | place: Lake Mendota...
GTTGTCAGCACGCGAAACAGGTTTAGGGCCGAACGAGTCGAATTGGCTTCCGTATCCAAGACGGCCGTCCGCCCCACGGCCCCAGCACCAAACGGTACCGAGCGAAGTGAGCGCACAAGAGTGAGTTGACCCAGCTGTCACCGCAACAGCGTTATCTATCCCTGGGACTTCGAACGGACTTGCGTAAATCAGCGTCACGTTCGGGCGCCCAAGTTGCCCATAGTCGTTGGCGCCCCAGCAATAGACCTTTGATGAGTTGACGTAACACGTGTGCTTGTCGAGGCTTGAGATCGTCTGCGCAATACCTCGAACCGATGTAACAGCACCACCCGCGTCAGCCTGCACAGGCACAGCCGGAGATGAGAATGCAAGGAGCCCGGCAATGAGCACACCAGCAGCACCTATACGAGCAGAAAAAGGTTTCATGATTAACATTAAACCTAGTTTTACTCAGAAACGACGGCGCCGCAAGGCACCGGCGTTTCAAGGAGTACTTATAGGGGTTTAAGCGCGAACGTAGATGGTTTCGTCAGCAGTCACATTGCTAAATGAGCAGGTGGCCGAGAAGCCACCGCCAGCTTGTGAAGCCTTTACCCAACTGCCTGCATTCCCGCAGCGCACATCGAACGTAGAGGCCACGCCCGACATTTTGAACTGCAAGGTGGTGGTGCTAGTTGCCCCCGTTGCCGGGTCGGTACCGCTTGCCAAAACATCGGTTGCGGAACCTTCGAGACAACCCACCGAGTCGCAGTTGATGCCATCTTGAATGGCGCCAGATGACCCCGTGAGGTTTGCACTGAAACCAGACGACGCAGGGTCGCTGGCCGCGAGGGTCCATCCGTCAACGTTCACATCAACACGTACCGATGCACGCGCTACTGCCGCGGCCGTCGTTGCGGTTTGCGGTGCTGTTGTTGCCGTTGGCTTCAAGGTACTCGACGTTGTCTTCTTCGCCGTTGTGGTTGGGCCACCTGCTACCGAAGTAGACGTAGTTGTTGTTGCGGCAGTACCGGCATCGAGCGCACGGCTAGCAGCGTCGGGCAAGCCGCCTTTTACTGCAGGCGCTTTCAATGCTTCAGGAAGTTCATTTTCTACCTTGGTGCTGTCGAGTTGACCGTCTTCGGTTGTGGTGGTTTCTTTACCATTTGTGTCCACAACTTTGCGTTCCACTTGAGTATCGGATGATTGCGTTACCACTTCATAGTTGGTATTTGCATCAACACCGTCACGGCCAGGAGTACGCACGTCAACTGCAGCAGCATCGGCATTTACATCGACCGTTACAGGAGTTCCGTCTGCGCCGTCTACAACAATTTGAACTGCTTCACCAGAGGAGGTGACCGAGTTATTGTCGCCGTTTGACGAACCCACCAAATTGCCATCGGCAAGTGTGAGCACAACTTCTGGATCAGTCGTTGACACCGCATCGCTTGAAAGGCTCACAGTGGTATCGGCGGAGCCCGGTGTTTCAATTTGTACTGCTACCTGCGAAGTGATTCCTGAAATGCGAGTTGCCGATGGCAATGTGAACTTTGCTGGCTTGTCGTCGGGAATGGAAACGATGTAATCGGTAGGTGCATTTGTTGCAGGGCCAGCGGAGGAAGAACGCAATGGACGCACACTGCTGTTGCCAATTTCATTGAGGCCTGGTGTTAGAACGCCATCGGCAGTTTCAATTTTCCAGTTCGGCAATGCAGAGCGCACGACGAGAAGCGATTTCTGCACTGCACTCTTGTCGCCGCAGAAAGGGCAAGTACCAGTGGCACGCGTTTCCATTGAGGTGATGTCGAGATCTTTCGACTTGCCTGTCCATGCATTTGGGTCATTATTTGGATCGGCTCCGGCAAAAGAGAACTCCCATGTTCCTTCAGCAAGGTCAACTTTCACGAAACGATCTTGGCCTGGCCAGTTCGAGTCGTAAATCTTGATCTTTACTAAATCGGCAGTTTCGTATTCCACGGCATAAGGCAATACCGCGTGGCCACCATCATCGGTGTACACACCGAGGCTGTAACCAACAATCTTTTTCGCAAATGATGCTTCGAGAGCAGCAATCTTTTCTTTGAGAGATTTCTTTGCCCACTGATCTGTTTCGTCTTGTGTTTCTTTTAAGAACTGTGTGGCAAATGCACGCATGATGCCGTGCGTTACATCACCCTGGTTCAACAATTCCACTGAGTTCGGCTTCACCGCTTGTGAGAAACGGGCAGCGGCGAGAACAACAAAGCCTTCACAGTGACCAGCGGCGCGCGAGTCGTTCACCATGCGTGCCCATGCAGCAGCTTCTGCTGTTGGTTTACATGGGTCAGCAACACCGTCAACGCAAATGTCGGGAGTTGCACCGAACATCGAAACGAGATCGGTTTCGCCAAACACTTCCGGTGTGCCTGCTGCACCAAAGTTAGGAAAGGCAAAGCCGTTCGGGTTGGGAGCAAGACCAGTGTCTTGCGAAGTGCCCGTTGCTTCGGGAACAGTTATATCGGGGCCTGCAGTTGAAGCTCCCCCGCCACCGCCACATGCAGCCAAAAGGGCAACAACAGACGCAGTGGCAATCACCTTTAAATGAAGTTTCATTGTCATACCATAGATCAGGCAGAGAGGTTTCGCAGGTCGCATAGCGTTGCGAGATTCACCTCGCCACGGCTTGCCACGGGAGTACGGCGCTCGGTGTGGCTGAGATGGCAGAGTTCTTGGCCAAAAGCATCGGCCATGAGCACCCCTGCTTCTCGGCAAATGAGCAGGGAAGCTAAATAGTCCCAGACCCCATGTGTATCGCAGTCGAGGTACCCATCGAGGGCCCCTTCGGCTACTAAACACAGGTCGAGTGCTGCAGAACCCAATGCGCGAAATTGCCACCATGGGCGTTCACCCGGGGGCGGGCCAGAAATGCCAATCACCGATTCGGCCATGGGGCGCTCGACGCCTGCGCTGAGGGGCACCCCATTACGCCAAGCACCCTTGCCACGAATGGCGATGTACTCCACATGCGGTGCACATAACTGAGCAACCACCGCCACACGCGGGCCAAATTGGTCGACGGCGCACAACGCTGTTGCATACCAGGGAATTCCACGACTCGCATTGGTGCTGCCATCTATAGGGTCAACCACAATCACCAACTGGTTGCCAAGATCACTTGGGCTCGCAGGAACCATTCCTGTTGCCCCGCTTTCTTCAGAGAGCACACCGCAACCAAAGCCACCAATTGCACCGAGGACGGCATCGTTCACCGACAAGTCGGCTCGGTATTGACCACTGACGGCTCCGGAAAATGACCAATCGGTGATGGTGCTTGCCATTGCCTGAGCTATTCCTGCGCCCTGACGTAATGCAAAAAGAATTTCCTCGTCGGAAGATGAAGACGTGAGTACGGAAGTGAGTTCGGCCACAAGGTAACGGTAGTGTCACGGCGTGGCAGTTATTGACGTTGCAGGCTTTGTTTCTGACCTGAAAAGCCATGCCGTCGACCATGGTTTCCATGTGCACGATGAACGTCATTTCGTCGAGACCTATTCATTGCGTCAAATGTGGGAAGTCGACCTCCACCCGGAAGAAGCATGCAGTGGGCCAATCGACCTACACATGTCACTTGAAGTTGACCCGCGCGTTTTGCTTGGCTTTGAAGATGTGGTGGTGAAACTCGACGACCCCGACGATGAACCACCGGGTGATTTTCAATTCCAGTTGGTCTTCACGTGGACACTTCCCCCTCTCACTCGCCCGCCCGACCTTTTGGTACTCGCTACTGAACTCGCCGGTGTTGGTGGCATCGATTTACCTATTGAAGTATCGGCAATTGACTCTTTTGCATCGGTCACCGATGCTCCCGAGCGCTCGCTGAGTTTGGTGGCACGCGTGCCCGTGCCTCTTGCCGATGTTTATGCCGTGCGCGACGAAGGATTCTGCACAATTCTCGACAAGTGCCGCGAAGTGAGCCTCGACCTCTTGGCGCGCGCTCCTCTATGGATCGACATCGATTAGTTCAAGTAGGACATGATGGCTCGTCAACAACGCGCACGGAAAAGTGCACTTCTCATTACCGCAGTGCTATTGCTTGCCGGTGCGTCGTGGGGTCTTGGCGAATGGAAACCTTTCGCTTACAACTGGCCAGACAAGTGGGACACCCGGCTAGCGCCACTTGCAGCTTTTGTTGAGAAGCAAACGGGCTATACCTTTGAGCACCCCGTGCGTGCTCGATTTTTGAACGATAAAGAGTTCAACAAACTTGTGGTGAACGATGAAGCAGACCTGTCTACCGACGACAAGCAGTACTACGCCGACCTCAATGCGCTACTGCGCACACTTGGATTAGCAGACGGCTCATTTGATTCTTTTAGCGGACTCAACGACCTCAGCTCTGGCAACACACTTGCTTACTATTCGCCTACTGATCGCGAAATGGTCATTCGCAGTGACGCCACGGCGCTGAAAGGTGGGGCACTCTCTGCTTCGCTACGCGCCGTTGTGGTTCACGAGTTAGCACACGCCTTACAAGATCAAGAATTTGGTCTTGCACGCATTAATCGTCGCCACACCACTTCAGAAGAGTCGGTTGCAATGACAGCCGTTCTTGAAGGCCATGCCAATGCAGCTGAGAGCCAATATGTTGAAGAAAATTTTGACGACAAGGAACTTGAGCAATATCAAGAAGTCACCACCACGTCAACCGACCCGAAGGTGAAGTCGATCCCTGAGGTTTTGAGCGCTCAACAATCGGCACCATATGTTTTTGGCCCCACGTTTATTGCCGCATTGAAGCAAAAAGGACCGCAAGCGATAACCGATGTATTTCTCAAGAAGCCACCTCACTCCCTTGCGGAAATTATCTTGCCATCGAAATACTTTGCTGAGAAAACACCTACTGAACTCGAGCCGCCTGCCGTGCCGCGCAAGAATGAATATGCACTCGGCGACCAACTCAACCAACTCGACATCTATTTCATTTTGGTGAAAGCACTTGGAGCACCCAAGGCTCTTCAAGTGAGTGACATGTGGGGCAATGGCCAATACACCGCGTACCGGGCAAAAGACAAGAACGGAAATGGCAAATTCTGCGTGTCGATGAGTGTTGTTGGCTCAACAAATACTGGAACACAAAAGATCTCTGAGGCTTTTACAACGTGGGCAAAAAATCCGATATTCATTGATGCACAGGTAAAAGTAGAAGACGACCACGTTGCAATTTCCGTATGCGACCCAGGAACAAAAGTAAAACACTCACTTCCCACTACCGACGACACATCACAAATCTTCTGGCGCTCGAGCGATATGGCATTCATCATGCGCTCGGAAGAAAATACCGATGCTGAATGTGTTTCCACAGGGCTCTATACCGAATTCCTCGTTGAGGAAATATCTACCAACGAGGAAGTGGTGACGCGATATGGCGAACTTCTCGATGAGTGCTCGCTGAGATAACCCACGCTTGAACTGAACCACGGCACCGCAACTGCTGCCACACAACATGTAACAATGCCGATGTAATGTGCACATGTAGTCAATAGTGTCACCCAGTAAAACTTATTGAAAGCAGTTTCCCATGGCATTTGGCCAACCTTCAGGCCCACCCGCACCCATGCAAATGATCAAAGAGTTATTGGCCCTTCTGCAAGCAGCTGGCCATAGCGACTTTCGCGATGCGCGCGGGCCCATGGGTTTCAACCAACGCCAAGCAGGTGGAAAATTCACACGCGCTGAGGCTGAAGCTTTCATCACACAACTCAACGATGCCGCCGAGTTCCCCAGCAGCGAACCCGCTGCGCCGCAACACGCATCATTTCAAAAGAAGTCGGCAAGCTTGCCGACAAAAAGTACGACCGAACAACGCTTACTCAAAAAATTAAGCGACGACGACCTTGCAGCGGAACTACAAAACCGCGGCTGGGTTGTAATGAAGCCTTAGCTAACGCGGGCGTTGTGGGTCGTCTGCTGGAAGCAGTTGAAATACTTCTTTGAAAGGCAGCTGGTCGCGCGTAGCTACCACGTAAACAACAGTGCTTTCTGATTCCCCTTCAATGTGTAGCGCACCTGCGGGAATAATGAGCTTGTCTCCGGCCGAGAGCGATAGCCACTGCCCTGTTTCTCCGTCGAGAATGGTGGAGTTGCCGCTAATGACATACCCATGTACATCACATGCATGCCAATGCACATCTGGAGGTGCAGATGGCTCTGAAACAAAAGTCGTTGGCCAAAATTCATCACGGGCTATATCTTCTAGCGCGCCACGCAAACCGTCGAAATAGTTTTTCTTTACCGATACACCCATACCCGTAATGTAGACCAATACCAATGGGGCAAATTACGCCTTTGCGCGTGTGCGGCGCAGAACAGGGTCGGCAATACGCAACACGTTGTCGGCAAGGCGCATTACTTTTCCGGCAGCACCTGGTGTTGATGAGTCGATGAGGTTTCCCATCACCGCAAGAGTGATATCGGCAGCACTTTGTGTTCCAACAGCAATGCGCAGACCTGGCTTCAACAACCATGGGTGCCCAATGATGAGGCTGAATCTGCGACCTGTGCGCAAGAAGTCGTCGAAGCGCTCGCCTACTTGACGGTCGTATTCCTGCGGTGCGGTTTCAGGGTTATCGAGAAAACAATTCACTGCGAGCATGCCCGACTCCAAGGCGTAGTCAATGCCTTCACCGTTCATGGGGTTTACGAAGCCGGCGGAATCGCCAATTGCTACCCAACCCGGCCCAGAACGCTTCATGCAACTCATCGGCAAACGCCATGCGCGTGGCTTTTCTATGTATTCGCCAAGCGTCCACGACTCACGAACGAGTGACGCATATTGATCGAGCAATGTATTGAGATTGAGTTTCTTGAAACCCTTCATGGTGCTGAGAGCACCCACACCAATGTTCACTGTGCCATCACCCGCAGGGAACATCCACCCATAACCCGGCACTGCGGTTCCGTGCTCGTCTTGCAAACTCAAAGATGCTTCCAAATAACGCTCGGCGTGTCGTGGGGTTTGGGCATACGCCCGAATGGCTAAACCAAAAGTTTCATTGGGGTCACGTACGGCTCCCAACATTTTTGCTGCAGCTCCCTGTGCCCCAGCGGCAAGTACTACGAGTGATGCGCGAATGACTTCGCCACCCACTTCAACGCCAACTACTTTTCCAGCATCAAAGGCGGGAAGAGCTTCTGCATCGAAGCGCACATCGGCACCCGATGCAATGGCAATGTCTACTAAATACTGATCGAATCTTTGCCGTGGCCACACTGCTCCATGGCTTGGGAAGGCGGTGTTGGAAGGCCACAACAATTCGCGTTCTTTTTTTCCCGCAATCATGCGCAAACCATCAATGCGATGCGCAGGGGAAAAATCGATTTTCAGATCTTGCAAGGCGCCTATTGCCCGTGGGGTCAGGCCATCGCCACATACTTTGTCGCGGCCATAGCCCCCTTTTTCCAGCAACAGCACCTTGAGGCCAGCTCGCGCAGCGGTAATGGCAGCAGATGAGCCCCCGGGGCCCGCTCCGATGATGGCAACATCAAAATGCATTCAACTACCCTGCCACTCCACGGAACTCAACGCCAAGTACAGCAACGAAATGAGTGGGGTACGCACCCATCTCACACCCCCTAGATACTGTGATCGTGAATTCATCCAGACGATCCGAGGGGCTTGGCCCGTTGAAGATCACCAACCGATTTCAAGTCGGTGGTAACGCCAAGTTCGATGAGGAGCAACAACATGAGTACAGAAACCAATTACACACCAGGGCATTGCGTGCATTTCATTCAAGCACGAAAGGCTTTAGAGGGGTCTGGGCAATGGCGGCCAGTAAGAGTTATTGAGATCGGAGACGGCGTCGTCACGCTTCAATTGAGTGGCAGTGTTGCCATCTACGAATGCCATGACACCACCCGGCTGCGCGAGCTGTTTGACACACAACGCGTACCGCTTAACCAAAGCGGCGAGAGTCTGGCGATTTTGGCACCACACCACGTATTGATCATCCCCTGTGCAGACGAAGACAAGACCTTCCCACGACAAGCACCAATTAATGCACTGGTGAGTTACCTCAAAGATGGGGCCGCTCTGTGGTCACCAACCACAGATGGTGCATGGCACCTTTTCTCCATCGCATTGAACGTGAAATAGCGAAAGTGGGCCCAGCAGGACTCGAACCTGCGACCAAGGGATTATGAGTCCCCTGCTCTAACCAACTGAGCTATGGGCCCGCGCGAGTTCTCAGGCTATCGTTCATTTCACTCCACCGAAGCGAAAGGTCACTGTGAGCAAGGTTCCACTCTCTCTTCTCGACCTTGCTTCTATTGGTGAAGGCGAAACGGTGCACGAAAGCCTGAATGGTTGCGTGACCGTTGCTCAAAAAGCTGAAGAGTTGGGCTACACGCGAGTCTGGTACGCAGAGCATCACAACTCACAATCCATTGCGTCGTCGGCTCCTGCAGTACTCATTGCACATGTTGCCGCAAACACTTCCACTATTCGTCTCGGTTCGGGTGGCGTGATGTTGCCGAACCATTCGCCTCTCGTTATTGCCGAACAATTTGGCACGTTGGCTGAGTTGCATCCGGGTCGCATCGACATTGGGCTTGGTCGCGCACCAGGCACCGATCAAAATACTTTTCGCGCATTACGTCGCGACCCACGTGCTGCAGAACACTTCGCCCAAGACGTGGTTGAACTGCAAGGTTTTCTCTCGCACACTTCGCGCGTTGAACATGTGCAAGCAACGCCGGGTTATGGCACATTTGTTCCGCTCTACATTTTGGGCTCATCGCTCTTTGGAGCACAGCTCGCGGCAGTGTTGGGCTTGCCCTTTGCTTTTGCCTCGCATTTTGCGCCACAGCACCTGCACGAAGCGCTCCACATTTACCGCGAACGCTTCACGCCATCGGCGCAGCTCGACAAACCGCACGCAATGGCGAGCATGAACATCATTGCCGCCGACACCACCGCCGACGCCGAACGGCAACTCGAGCGTCGACGCCGCGTATTCGCCAAAGCCCTTTTTGGCAGGCCGGGCAACCGTTTAAGCGACGAGGAAGTGACTGATCTTCTCAATTCACCACGAGCGCAGTACCTGAACCAGATTTTCACCTACAGTGCGGTGGGCGACACACAGCTCGTAAAAGGGAAGGTCAATGAGTTCCTTCGCGCTGTGGAACCCGATGAATTGATGGTGGTTCACCATTGCGAGAACACGCCGGCGCGACTGAGGTCGATGGAGATCCTTGCCGAGGCAATGCAGTAGCTCCGGGGGTGGGGCTCGAACCCACGACAAACGGATTAACAGTCCGTTGCTCTGCCAACTGAGCTACCCCGGAAAGGCGTACCGCAGGTTATCAGCGCAGGGTGCTTTTAGTCATCGAGAAAGCCCCGAAGACGTGCTGAATTATGAGGATGGCGCATCCGTGCCAGCGTTTTTTGTTCAATTTGACGAATACGTTCGCGCGTGACGCCAAATTGTGCCGCTACTTCGTCGAGAGTGCGTGGCTGAGAATCGGTGATGCCAAAGCGCATCTCGAGAATTTCTCGATCGCGTTCGGGCAGACCATCGAGTTCGGCTTTCACGAGGTCGATGAGTGCATGGCGCTCGGCGACTGAATTGGGCGCTTCCATTTTTTCATCGGCGATGATGTCGACCCAGGCTCCCCCGTCGCCGTCGTCGCCCAGTGGTGTGTCGAGGCTGACCGTGCCAAAGGCGTACTGCATGAGTTCAAGCACCTTTTCCACTTCAAGCCCACACCGATGAGCCACTTCTTCGGGGCTGGGGTCACGTTCAAGTTCAGCGGTGAGCTCGCGCTCGGTGCGCTGCACGCGATTGACGAGTTCCATCATGTGGGTAGGAATGCGAATGTTGCGACCCTGGTCGGCCATTGCCCGCGTCATTGCCTGGCGGATCCACCAGGTGGCATAGGTAGAAAACTTAAAACCTTTTTCGTAGTCGTATTTATCGACCGCACGCATGAGGCCGATGTTTCCTTCTTGCACGAGGTCGGCAAGTTGTAGGTCTTTGCCGTCATAACGACGCGCAATGGAAACAACTAAACGTAAGTTGGCTTGCACCATTTGTGTTTTTGCTGCTTGGCCTTCTTGTGCAGCACGACGCAGTGTTCGTTTCTCACTTGCTTCAATGGGCTGATCGCCAGTGAGACGTTCAACAGCAACTTGACCTTCTTTGATGAGTTTTCCTAAACGACGCTCATCGTCAGACGTGAGCAATGTGTGCTGACCTATTTCATTGAGGTACAAACGCATTGCGTCGGAGCCACGTTCAGTTACTGCCACGCCTACAGCCTAGATTCATTCTGTGACATGATTTACCGCCCGCTCGCTCACCCACTCCAAGAGGAACGCGGCGGCATTTTCGCTCGCATGACGGTCGTCGAGGAGTTCGAGTTGCAGACGTGCATCGCGATCGGACAACAAGGTTTCAGGGTCGGTTACTCCACGGTGCCCCGCGAG